>Ga0222670_1000141_pt1 | contig 33949 bp, 56 predicted proteins | sample AntAcemetagen732_FD_181148 | JGI IMG/M metagenome (GOLD analysis project Ga0222670, IMG submission 181148) | Saline water microbial communities from Ace Lake, Antarctica - #732 | ecosystem: Environmental > Aquatic > Non-marine Saline and Alkaline > Saline | place: Antarctica: Ace Lake... | reverse complement strand
ATCTACCCGGAGGTCGGGAGGGGCGCTCGCCGTTGGGCGTGGATGCTCCGCCGTACGGTGGCGCAGATGCGGCGGCTCGGAGCACCGAGCAGGCTCTGGATCACGGAGACCACTTACGGGTTGCTCGGCCCGGTGATCCCGGAGGACAAGGCACGGCAGTTGGTCGCCGGTGCGTACGCGGCCGCTGGTGGCAGGTTCCTCTACTGGTACGCAGCGAACCGGCCCGATTTGGGTGGTTTGCGGGTCGTCACGACGGTAGGTTCGCAGTCAGCCGCATGGCTGACCGCCACCAACGAAAGGACAAGACAATGAAATGGAAACTGGTGGAAGGCGGGGTTACTCTCCGCGCACAACTGGACGCACGATTCCCGGGCAGGGACAAATCCAGCGATGGCAGTATCGGCAATGCCGAGCACGCATCGAGGAAGAGTTACCACAACCCGGACAGTCGCGGGTGGGTCCATGCGCTGGATATTGATGAGAACTTCGGCCGTGGCAAGTGGCGCCGGGGCCGCAACGGTAAGAACTTCGCGAATCAACTGATCCGGTATGCCGCTTCTGGTCTGCCGGGTAGTGACCGTGTCTTGCACGTCGTGTACGAGGACAGGGTCGCCAGCGGTACGTACAAGTCGTCGTGGTGGAAGTTCCGTGGCAGCGGGTACGGGCACACGCAACACATCCATATTTCTTTCACACCGGCCGCTGAGAAGAACGGCGCGCTTTGGCCGTTGCCCATCTTAGGTAAGCGGTTGAAAACCCGGCTTGCTTGGTGGAGACGACTGAGGGCTGCTTAATGGGTTTGGCTGCGGGGTTGGACGCCGCGAAACTCCTCATTCCGAGGTGCACGGTCTGTAAGGCATTGGCCTTGCTGGCGGAGCCTGACCGGGGTGCGTTGGTGCTCGCGATCGAGGACCGTGCTTTGAGCATCTCCCGGATTTCGTTGGTCTGTGGTGACAACGGGGTCGTGGTGGGTAGGGGTGCGCTGTACGCTCACCGCAGCGGGCTGTGTCCCAAACCATGACGTTGGCCAGCGGTTTGGGGTTACTAGTCCCGGCTCCTCCGCGCGTCCTGACCTTAGATATCGAGACCAGCCCGGCGTTGGCGTACGTCTGGGGTTTGTTCGATCAGAACGTCGCCACTTCGCAAGTGGTGGAGCCTTCCCGGATGTTGTGTTTCGCTGGTAAGTGGCTGGGTGAGAAACGTCCGTTTTTCCACTCGGAGCGCGCTGGCGGGAAGGAAGCGATGGTGGCTGCTGCGTGGGAGGCTCTGAACGACGCCGACATCGTGGTTGGTTACAACCACGTGCGGTTCGACATCCCACACATGAATAGGGAGTTCCTGCTCGCTGGGTTGGTACCTCCGTCTCCTGTGTTGCACGTGGACCTGCTGACTGTGATGCGTCGCAATTTCAAAATGTTGAGTAATAAACTCGGTTACGTGACGAGCGCTGTCGGGTTGGACTCGAAATTGGAGACTGGCGGGATGGAACTGTGGAACCGGGTCATGGCTGGTGACGAGAAGTCTTGGGCGAAATTCCGGCGTTACAACCTCCAAGACGTCGTGATCACTGAGCAGTTGTTCTTGCTCCTGCAGCCTTGGATCAAAACTCCACATGCCGGTCTGTGGTCGGGCTCGATGTCGTCGTGTTACTCCTGTGGCTCTGGCGCTTTGGTGCCGCATGGGTTGTCTCGTTCGAAGTCGAGTTCGTGGCCGTTGGTGCAGTGTTCCGGGTGTGGCGTTTGGGCGAAGGTCCTGCGCAATGGCGAGACGCGGCCGGTCTAGTGGCTGGGGTGCGGGTGCAGGTTGGTGAGGTGTCGGTCCGGTTCGATGGTGAGGTTTCGATCCGGGAGATCCGGGCTTTGCTGCGGTTGGCTACGTCTCTGAACCTCGCGTGTCTGGCTGAGGCTACGCCGGTCGAGGGCCCGAGTCAGGTTTTCGGGTTTGGTGCTCAGGTGGAGCGCTCGCCGGAGACGATCCTTTCGGAGGACCTGTCTTGGTATTTCGACGAGTGAGGGCCGTCTTGGGGTCTCCGAGGGCTTGGGGTTCTCCGGGGCCTGAGCGTGCCTGCCGGAGCCGTGAGGCTCCCGGAGGCGGTCTCCTTGCCCGTTCTCGGGTTGTTTTTTTCTTGTGTGTGTTGGGGCTCCGATCGGCTGCGGCTGGTTGGGGCCCCAACACTTGTGTCCGGGGTCAGGACCCGACCGGGTCCGACGCGCCGGGAGGGGGGTTGGTGTTAGGGGTCCGGGTTCCCGTATGGTAGGCTGTTCCTAACAGGTCGCGAGGGGTCGTGGCCGCAAATCAAGGGAGAACCAAATGAACAAGCACACAGCAACCAATCCGACCACCGGCCGGGTCTACACGCGGAACAGCAAGACCCGCACCTACAGCCACGTCGTGGTCGCGGACTTCTACTACAGAGACGGCAGTGTCATAACAGCGGCACTCGGCGGCCAGTACGACACGCCACAGTTCGGGATGTGGACCAGCCGGCTCGACCTCGCAGAAAAGACAATGCGGAAGTTGGTCGCCGACTTACACGCTCGCCGCATGGACATCGTGAAATTCGAAGTCCAGATTCTGGAAGCGGAGGTGGCGTGATGCGCTCGGACCGCTCGATTCTAGAAGCGGTAGCGGCGGACCGGGAGTTGCTCCTGAAGGACGCGGCAGCGTCCCTCCAAGATTGGCGCCAGTTGTGCGTCTCTTGGCATTCGCGTGGCGTTTGGGCGGTCTGCCGGAACGGAGTCAGCGACGACGTCTCTGTCGAGTTCCATGAGAGCGACGGCCACTACTACGTCCGGTTGTTGCACGGACGCCGCCTCGTCGCGTGGACGGAGTTCGGTGGGCTTGTGTCCCACGACGCGATCGTCTCTGCAGTCCTCGGCTACTTGGACGTCTAACACCAGTTCGACACGGGAGGGTCGCCCAGACGGGCGGCCCTCCTTTCGTATGCCCGGGTTCGACACGCCAGCAGGGGGTTGGTGTTAGGGGTCCGGGTTCCCGGGTGATAAACTGTTCCTAACAGGTCGCGAGGGGTCGTGGCCGCTAACAAGGGAGAATCAAATGAATAAAGCACTCACCGGGCTCACCGGGTCCACCAGCGAGGCCAACAACCAAACACTGCTCGACGCACTCAGGATCGGCCGGTACCTCCAGTGTCGCGCCACCGAGATCGGCAACACGGTCGACATGAAAGCACTGAACACCGTGATCAACGAGATCGTGGCCGAGTTGCTCGTACGATTCCCACAGGCTGCGGACATCCTCGAGGCTTGGGAGGACGACCTCGACGATCTGCGTCCGATGTCTCAGGTCATCCGGTCGTTCGTGTCGGGTCTGCTCGGCGACCGCGTCAGTAGTGTCGCATGAGCGCCGACCGGGGCCGGCCGGAGGTCCTCGACGTTGTCGAGGCCCTCGAGTTCGACCACAAACTGAAAGTCGCACGTCGGATCTTAGACACCGAGATATTCGCTGTCACGCGACCCGGGACGGATGTGATGGTGCTCCTCACGGACACCGGCCATTCCATAACCGTCGAGGCTTGGGACGGAGCCCAACTGTTCGAGACGTCATCGGTCCCCGGGCTCGGGTGCTACACTCCCGAGTTCGTTGCCAGTCTGGTAGTGCGCTACTTCGAAGACCTGTCATGAACAAACGCCAACGCACCGGGCTCCGGGCTCTATTCATCCAACGCAAAGCCATCGAAGAGTTTGGGACCCCGGACTGGATCACGTACCCAGAGGCGTCCCACTTGTGCGAGCACTTCCGGTCCAAGAAGGACAAATACGCCGGCTGGACCTCGTCGAACAGCCCCGTGCGCAGGCTGGACGTGTGCATGTACATAGCGCGCAACCCGTAACAACGCTCGCCACAGGAGGGGCCGCCCGTTTGGGTGGTCCCTCCTCCTGTATACCCGGGGCCGCCACGCCAGCAGGGTATCGGTGTTAGGGGTCCGGGTTCCCGGGTGATAAACTGTTCCTAACAGGTCGCGAGGGGTCGTGGCCGCTAACAAGGGAGAACCAAATGACAACATACGCAGCAAGCACACAAGACCGGGCGTTCCTCTTCGCTGACACGGTCGAGATCCTCGAGACCGAGGACCTCACAGTCCTCGTGAGCGACATGGGCACGATCCGGGCTTACCGGAACGACACCGGGGCCAACCCGCACGTGGAGATCCACGAGGCCGATGGCCACGTCTTAATCTGCCACTTGCGCGGGATCACTGCAGTCTCCGCAACTCGGCTCTCCGGGGTTGTCACTGCGACCGCAGTTGCCATGGCCGCTTTCGGTTACTTGGAGGTCTGAAATGACTTCATCAATCGAACGGTCATTCATCCCCAGAAACCAGTGGTCTGGTGCTGCTCTCAGTAAGACTTCGCTACGCCGGGACTTCTCCCGGACTCGCGAACTACTGAGGCTCTGCGACGCAGCGGTCCAGTCGAACGACCTCGAACTGCTGCGCGATCTCCTCCCGGATTTGGCCGTCGCCCAGCATGCAGTGACCATGTACCTCGAGGACCGTGGCTACGATGACCTCCCGTGACCCGAGCACCGACCGGGCAACCGCACCTCGGTTGTTCGGTTGGTGCCTGCCCGGGCCCGAGGCAGACCATGAGGGTTGCAGGTCCAGTTACGTCTCAGGCTGGGACGGCGCGTTGCAGGTCTGCGAGTGTGACTGTCATGGCCGCTGACATTTTCGACGCGTACTACCTCTGCCAGAAGTCACGGACTGGGTACGTGTACGTGACCTACTACGCCACGCGAATCCGGGAGGAGGCCGTTCGTCACCTCGACGATGTCACTGAGGATTTCCACCACCACCGGGTTCTCAACGTCAAAGAAGGCACCGTCCTGCGGATCAAACGGCCCGGGGTTACGTGACCTACCAGTGGACGGGCGACGTGGCGCACCAGTGGATGGACGACGCCTTGTGCATCGGTGTCGATCCGGAGTTGTTCTTCCCAGATGGCGTCTCCGAGGAGCAATCGGCCGCCCGGGAGAAAGCCAAAGCGATCTGCGGTTGGTGCCCGGTCCGGGTCCAGTGCCTCGAGTTCGCTGTCGCGACGCCTTGGGTGCAGTACGGGATTTGGGGTGGTGTCAGCACTGCGGAGGTCCGGAGGTCCGCTGGCCGGCAGAGGACCGGCCGGCAACCGAGGGGCCCCGGGGTTAGGACCTGACCGGGGCCGACACACCGGGAGGGGGTTGGTGTTAGGGGTCCGGGACCCGGGATGATAAACTGTTCCTAACAGGTCGCGAGGGGTCGTGGCCGCAAATCAAGGGAGAATCAAATGAACAAGCACACAGCACTCGACACGGACACCGGCCATGTCTACCGCAGGAACAGCCAGAACCACCGGTATACACACGCCGTGGTCGCCACGCTCACCAACAACTCCGGTGGTAAGAGCGACACGATCTCATGGTGCGGCAGCGCCGACCTCGCATCGAAGCGCCACGCGCAGATGACCAAGCGCGCAGAGGCGCAAGTCGCACACTCGATCCAGTGGGAAGCCCAGTGGGAAGCGTCGCTGACCGAGTCAGAACTGAGCCACTACGGTTGGCGTTGGGCTACGTCCGAGGTCCGCATTCTGGAAGCGGAGGTGGCGTGATGAGCGGCCGGGGACTCCACGAATCGGTGCTCGACCTCGAGGAAAGTGGGTGCTTGGACTGGTACAAGGGTGAGTGTGAGGGCCCGACTGAGCCTCGCGAGGCACTGTCGGGCACGGGCACGCTGATACCGCGTTGCGAGTTCCATTGGGACGCGGCGCTGGACCGCGCCATCGCACTCCAATTCCGCTACCCGCACAACGCCCCGGCCGATTTCGACCCGTCTTACGCTGGCGAGTCTTGGGACGGTGAGTGACGTGACTGTGACATGGGCAGAAGCCGCCGCAAACGGCGGGCGATTCGCGTGGCGACTCGACACTGAGGGTAAGCGCAGAGGTGAGTGCCTGCAGTGGGGCAAGCCGTTCATGTGGAGGCACTTTGACAAGGAGTACCCGGCGATCCGTTGGAGCGACGGGGTGTCGGAAGGCTGGATCGAGTTGGACAATCTGACGTTGGAATGGGACGGTGAGTGATGAAAAAAGAAACGCCGGAGTACGACACCGAGAGCCTGATGGTTCTGGTGGAAGCGGCCGCCAACTACGTGTCCATGGCGACCGGAGTGAAACAACAATTCCTAGATCAGGGCTGGTCCCATCAGGGTGCGGAGGCTTTCACTGTGCAGATGTTCCAGATGGCGAACGGTCAGAACCCGGACGTGCCGAAATGAAACGGCTTGCTGTGGTGGCGCTCGCAGCCACGCTCCCGCTCGCCACAGCGACACCGGCCGTGGCGGACGACGATCACACGCCACCAGCCCAGTTGCAGGGGATCGGGCGGGAAGGCCCACACACCGACATCTACAACCAACCCAAGCGACCCGGGGTCACGTACATGACCGGTGTGTACGGTCCTCCTGCAGCGGGCTCGATCGCGATACCAGTGGTGGAGCGAGGGCAGAAACTCTCCAACGGGAAGAGCCTGTACACCGGCCGGTGGTACGACCGGGCAGACGAGAAGACCCGGGTTTGCATCCGTTGGCACGAATCGCGCGACGCTTACGGCGCTAACAACGGGACCGGGAAGTACCGGGGTGCGTACCAACTCTCGACCGCTATGGCGGTCGGTGCAGGGTGGATGGTCCAGCGGGAACTGCGCAGGATGCTACCCAAGTCCGCAGCCGTGCAGATCGGTAAGAAACTGCGCACCACCAAGCCGAACAACTGGGCCGCGTACTGGCAAGACATGGCGTTCTGGCTGATCTGGGACCACGGGGCCGGCCGGGACCACTGGGCCGCGACCAACTGGAAGACCGCCGGGTGCACGGCATGAAAGCCCAAACGCAACTCCGCATCTGGAACTCGGCTATTCTGCTGGTGTTCGTCTCGTGGTGTGCGGCTCTCGGAGCCGCGACCACGCTGGTCGTGGTCTGGGTACTGGGCCGGGTGTGACACGCCGGGAGGGTACTGGTGTTAGGCCCGTCCGGGGCCGCATGGTAGGCTGTTCCTAACAGGTCGCGAGGGGTCGTGACCGCAAACCAAGGGAGATACGAAATGAACACAGTCAGCGCACACAACGAAGCAACACTCACGGACGAGATCACGCAGGCCCTCGAGGACTTGGGTTACGACGTCGACAGCGACATGAGCCCGGAAGCGGTACTGGTCCGCGAGACGGATCTCGGTGACGAGCGCACCGTCGTGGTCGCGGTCGAAGCCTCCGGGGTCGAGATCACGCTGTACGACAGCCAGCGGGACGTCGTCACTTGCGTGACGGTCGAGGGCACCAGCACACCGGAGTTCATTAGGGACGTGGTACGCAGCACACTCCAGATCGAGATCCCCACTGCGTCGTCGGCTTTCCCAGAGGGTACATGTTGGGATTGCGGGTTCCAGACCCGGACGACACCAGCCACTTGGATGGTGCATCTCAATTCGGTGTCAGTCCCGATTTGCGACGACTGCCAGCGGGGTTGGTCACGCAGTCACAGCACGACGCTTATCCCGGTGGGTGAGTGAAATGGCTTACACCACCGACGCCATGACCAACATCTGGTCCGACGAGTACACACTCGAGTTGTGGCGCACCGTCGAGGTCGAGGTCCTACGTGCACAGGTCGGGCACGGGCACGCACCAGACCACTGGCTCGCCAACGCTGAGAACACAGCGGGCCCGGAACTCGAAGATTGGGTAGCCGCCACGGAACGCTGCGGCCACGAACTGGTCGGGTTCCTCGAGGCGTGGGGAGTCGACCACGTCCACTTAGGTCTGACCAGCAGCGACATCACCGACACGGCGCTCGGCGTGCGGATGCGCGACGCCACCACCGTACTGGTCGACTCGCTCGGCGATCTGATGCTCCAGTTGGAACGCATGACCACCGAGCACCGTGGCACACCGAGGCTCGGCCGTACACACGGGCAGGTCGCAGCACCATCGACCTACGGGCACCTGTTCGGTTACTGGGCCCGTGGGGCGGAGCGTTGCAGCGAGCGACTGTGGGACGCACGGGCTGGGGTCGCGATCTGCAAGATCAGCGGCCCGGTCGGTACTTACCTGCACACGACCCGGGAGGTCGAGATGTCCGCAGCGTTAGCGCTCGGGCTCGCACCCGCACAAGTCTCCACCCAGATCTACATGCGCGACGGGTTGGCACACTGGGCTGGTGTTGTTGGTGTGGCGGCGTCGTTTCTGGAGGCTGTCGCGCTCGAGTTGCGGTTGTTAGCGCACGAATCCGTATCCGAGGTGCTCGAGGTTGGCGGGTCCAGTTCCAGCGCTATGGCTCACAAAATCAACCCGAACCGGTTGGAGAGGATCTGCGGGTTGGCACGTGTCGTGCGCTCCGGGTACGAACCGCTGGCCGCTGGAGTGGCACAGTGGCACGACCGGGACATGGCGCATTCCAGTGTCGAGAAGACCTACTTACCTCTGATGTGTGGCACGTTGCACTACATGGTTGCCCAACTGACCGAGATACTGGAGTCGCTACACGTGGACGTACCACGGGCTGCGACCAACTTGGCTGGAGGGACCGGGGTCTTGATGCACTCGGTCCAGACCGCGTTACAACTGGCCGGGTACCCGTACGCCGAGGCCCAACGCCACGCACGCCGGATCTACGCCGACGGGAACTCCGACCAGCCCGAGCCGGCGTTGGCGATGCTCGACGCGTTGTTCTTCTACTCACCACCACAACCGAGAACACCACAACCCGAAGGAGCCCTGTGATACCAGCGAAGTTCCAATACCTCCACGCGACAGTGGACCACTGCCTAACCCGGCCGTTACCCAGTAACGTCACCGTGTGGCAACGGGACCTAGACGAGGTCGTGTACACGGTGGACCTCCCAGCGAGCGTCTGGGCGGTTGTCGTGATCTCAACAACCGACAAGTACAACAACACTTTGAGTACGTTCCCCAGTTCTGGCTTGCGCAGGGACTGGCTGGAGCGTTACGCAGAATCGCGGTCCCTGATCTCCCCTTGATCCGGACCGCGTGGCCGGGACGCTGACCCCAGAACGACCGCGACCGGCCGGTGCGGGGCTCGGGCCCCACGAAGGCTAGGGCCCCGCACCCACCACCACGAACTGCACAATCCCAAACCCACCACGGAGAGGCAACAAGATGGAAGCAGCAATCACGATCACGATCCTGCTGGCGACGTACGCCAGCATCGGTTTCGTTTGCTACTGGGTCGGGGCTAATGGCGAGATCAAACGCCAACGCCAGATCCACGAGCACCGCCAACGCCAGACCCGACGACTCGATGATGAGATGAGACGCGCATGGCACATATGACCAAACACGCGGCGCAGCACGTGTACGCGGTCTGCCCGGTCTGCACAGGTGAGATCCCAGTGCTCACAATCGAGGTGGACCTGAGTGGCTGGTGGCGCAGGAAATGTCAGGTCACTGCTATCGGCGACGCCACCGACTACATCGCGCACATGTGGACGCACGAGTCATCAGGAGACCTCGAATGAGCCAAAGCCGGAAGTACCGGGGTTACGCGACCCAGAGCATCGTGGCTGAGTACTTACAGCAGCACGGGTTCCCCTACGCCGCCAGCGCTGGCGCTGGGCGGAAAGGAACCGATATCACCGGGACGGTCGGGCTCGACTGGGAGGTGAAAGCCCGCAGGAATATCAATCTTGTCGGTTTGATCCGGCAGATGACTGACCGTACTGACGGTGTGGACTTGCGCCTCGGGGTCGTCCGACCTGATGGGGTCGGGCCGTCCACCATCGGGGACTGGCCGGCTGTACTGCCGCTGTCAGACCTAGTGAACTTACTCCGGGCCGTAGGCTACGGGGACCTGCAAACCGAAACCGAAGGAGAATAAACATGGCAGTGACCGAGATGTTGAGAGACCGGTGGGGCCGGCCGATGATCGAGCCGGCCGGTGGTGGTAAGGCGGAGCCTTACACCCGAGTGTCCACACTCGCTAAGACACTGGACGACAAGACCGCTCTGGCGAAGTGGATGTGTAGGCAGACCGCTTTGGGTTTGAGTGTCCGCCCGGATTTGATCTCGTTGATCGGGTCGAACCGTGAGGACAAACGCGCAGTTGGTGACGCCGTGGAGAAAGCCATGGCAGCGGCGAAGTCCGACGCGGCAGCGAACACCGGGACCGCGTTACACTCACTGACCGAGGCGTGGGACGCCGGGACCTACGACAAGACGTTCGTGGCGTCCGAGTACCACGAAGACGTGTGCGCCTACGTGTACGCCATGGAGAAGATCGAGATCGTCGCTGCGGAGTTGTTCATTGTTTGTGACGAGATCAAAGCAGCGGGGACTTTCGACCGGATCGTGCGACTCCCGGACGGCCGCGTGATGGTGGCAGACATCAAAACCGGGCAGAACGAACCGAAATACCCACACGGCTCCACCACCCAAATCGGGATCTACGCACACGGGACACCGTACTCACCCGACACCGGCCGCACCAAGTCGCTCGGCGAGTTGGGTGTGTCCCTAACTGAGGGGCTCTTGATCCACCTGCCGGCAGGCCAAGCGAAATGCGACCTCTACATCTTGGACCTCGAACTCGGTTGGGCCCTCGCGACAGTGGCGTACCAAGTGCGCGCTATGCAGAAGACCAAACCACTAACCCCATACACTCCCGCCTAACTGGGCGGTAGGCAACACCAATCACAGGAGGACAAAAATGGAGTTCCAAGCACCAGCCGCAGGATCAGTGCTAAAACCAGCCGAAGTCGAAGGCCACCTACTGGTGGTGGAACCGACCGAGTACATCACCAGCATGGTCACTCAGATGGGTGACAGTGACGCCGTGCGCTGCACTGTGCACGACATCACAGACCAGACCACGCACGAGGAGGTCCTTTGGTTCTCCACCGTTCTGGTCGGTTCGTTACGTTCGCGTGTCGGGACGATGGTACTGGGTCTGATGGGTAAGGGAGTGGCGAAGCCCGGGCAGACCGCACCTTGGATTCTGCAGGACGCCAGTACCAGCCCGGAGGCTGTGGCGGCAGCGAAGGCTTACTTGGACGGGCGGGCGTCTGGTGCCGTCGCAGCAGCACCAGCAGTTGGGGGTCTGAACGACCTGCAAACCGCACTGGGTATGGTCGGGGCGACACCAGTACCGTTCTAACAGTCACACCAAGAACCGAGTGGTCGGGCTGTGCAGTTACAACCGGCCCGGCCACTCGCCACCACGGAACTAAGGGGAGTACGAAATGAACGGGATACAGCGTTACAAAATGGACTTGTACGAGGGTGAGTCTTCAAACAAAGGCGCGTGGGTGCGGCACGAGGATCACGTCGTGGCTGTCGAGGCTGCTGTCCTTGCCGAGCGCGTGCGGTGCTTAGTGATCGTTGAAAAAGCACAAGGCTGCGACGTGGGTCCAGACGGGTACCTACGTCCAGAACACGACGGTGAGTTAGTGAGCCGATCGCGTGTAGACACCGCGATCAGATGGGCGAAGGTGCAACCATGAGCGACCCATACCGCGAACCCCGACCGCTGAGCCCCGAGCGCCTAGCGCTGCTCACCATCGACTCGGTTAGACGAACCGGAGGCACGGTGGAGGTGCAGGCCACGTTCATGTTCGACCCGTACACACCCGAATGGGAAGGCGAACTTTCACATGCCGTCTCTACACTCACTAGTGTCATCAGTGAGGCCGCCGACCGTGCACAGAGGAAACGCGAACGCAAAAGCGCCGCGCAATACGAAGGCCTAGTGGTACCGACGGATCTGCAGGTGAGTTCGTGAACACTGCACAGACCACGCTGCTGGACGCGGCCCACGCGTGGTACGACGCGGGTTGCTGCGTCGTACCCAGCCACCAAGACCGCTCGAAACGGCCACACACCAGTTGGTCCAAGTACCAGAACGAACGGCCATCTTGGCTCCAAGTTCTGGAGTGGCTCGAGTCCGGGGACTACGACGGTATCGGTGTGATCACCGGTCGTGTCTCTGGCCGGTTGGAGTTGCTGGAAGTGGAAGGCCCCTCGATCGCGGCCGGCGCCATGGACGCGTTACTGGCCACAGCCCACGCACAAGGGACCACCGACCTACTGAACAGGGTGATCAACGGGTGCTCGGGTCGTAGCGCCGGTGGCGGTTTGCATATGTACGTCCGTGTCACTGACGAACCTGCACTGCCTAACACGCGGTTGGCGTACGACCAGACTAAGAAGATCCTTGCGGAGACCCGTGGTGAGGGTGGTTTCGCTATCGTCGCACCGACACCGGCCCGGGTCGGTCACCAACCCGGGAGCCGGTACGAGTTCTTGACTCGGGGTCCGGAGTCGATCGCCGAGGTGACTGGTGCGGAGCGTGACTCGTTACACCAACTGCTCACGATCGCGTTGGATGACCGGCCGGTGTGGGACGAGCCGGTGTACAGCGCTGAGGCTAACGCGACCCGGGACGGTCACTCGCCCGGGGACCAGTACGCATCGGCGACCACTTGGGACGACATCTTGGTACCGGCCGGTTGGGTGCGGGTTTTCACTGCGCAACGGGACGGCAACCCACAAGGTTACTGGAGGCGCCCGGGGAAGGCTGACGGTGTCAGTGCGACCACTGGGGGGCCCGGTGACCACCTGTTCGTGTTCTCGAGTTCGACCGTGTTCCCGACCGAGCAGCCACTGTCGAAGTTCGCTGCTTACACGTGGCTCGGGCACGCTGGGGATTTCCGGGCTGCGGCTAAGGAACTGGCCAGTGGCGGGTTTGGGGACCGGCCGGAGAGCGAGACGATCCTCAAAGACCTCACGGAGGCCTTCCGAGGCCTCGAGGGCCCTCCGGGGCCCGAGAACACCACCGAGCCTTCCGAGGCCCTCGGAGATACCTACGCTGACCTTTCTTGGGTATTGACGGGTGAGAGGCGCCCGCCGTTACAGCCCGAGTACCTCGCCACCGAAGCCGGACACGCACTCTTCTACGCCGGCCGGATCAACGGGCTATTCGGAGACCCCGAGACCGCCAAAAGTTGGATCGCCCAAACCACCATCGCCCAAGGATTCGCAGCGGGGAAAACCGCCGTGTACCTCGACATCGACCACAACGGCGCCGAAGAAATCGCCGAGAGGCTCCTGCTGCTAGGCGCCAACCCCGAGAAAATCGGCAACCCAAGCCACTTCCGGATCTACGAACCCGAAGACCGAGCCGGGCTCGTCGCCTTCCTCACCGAGATGACACGGTACCAACCCGACATCGTCGTCATTGACAGCCTAGGCGAACTCATGCCAATGCTCGGAGCCAAAACAGTCGACAACGACGAACTCACCACAGCGATGCGCGCCATGCTCAAACCCCTCGCACACAAACTCGGAGCCTGCGTCATCACAATCGACCACCTACCCAAAGGGACCGACGGACGCGCCAGCGGGTACGCCATCGGCGGGATCGCCAAGAAACGAGTCATCGACGGCAGTTACCTGTCCTGTGAAGCCATCGACCCACCAGCACCCGGGCACATCGGGAAAATCCGCCTCACAATCGAGAAAGACCGCCACGGCCAAGTACGAGCCCACTCGATCGGGCGGCTCGCAGGCGACTACATCATCGACTCCACCGACCCAGAGTTCACAAACACACGCATAGAACTAGCAACAGCAACAGCCGAAGGGAAAATCAAACCGACCAGCGCCATGACCGCCGTATCCACCTACCTGACAGAACTAGACCAATGGACAGCCCCAAGCCGTAAAAGCATCAGAGACGCCCTCACAATCACAAGCGCATACAAACGCCACACACTAGACCGAGCCCTAGACGAACTCGACACCGACGGGTACCTCGAGATCCAACAAAGCGAACCCGGGAAAGGCGCCACCGTCAGGCTACTCAAACACTACGACGGGCACCAACTGCGCGACGCCCGAGGACTAATCCAATGAACTGTTGGGCTGTTGATGGGCTGTTGACAACAGCACCAACAACCTGTGGACGACCTGTGGACCGAACTGTTGATCGGACCAACAACAGCCCACCAACAGCACCAACAGCCCACCACCAACGGACACCCTGCGACCGGGCCCCACGGGTACTGTCGGAGAACCCCCCCCCTTTCAGGGGGGGGTCCCAACAACAGTGGTCGTCCCGGGAGTACCGACAACAACCAAAACAACAACAACAAAACCAACAACCCAGTGTACACTTACTTCGCTGCGGCAGAGTAGAATCCCACCACCACCACCACCACCACAACAGGAAGGCAACACAATGAACAGCAAACTGTCAGTCGTCGTCGGAGGCCAATACGGCTCCGAAGGCAAAGGCGCCATCGCAGGACACCTCACCAAGCAAAGAAACCAACCCGTCACCTGCGTCCGGATCGGAGGACCCAACGCCGGCCACACCGTCCTCGGCCAAGGACCCGAAGGACCCCGGACCCCATGGCGACTCAGGACCATCCCAGTCGCCGCAGTAACCAACCACCAAGCCCAACTGGTCATCGCAGCCGGCTCCGAGATCGACATCTCAGTACTCACCTACGAAGCCACACTCCTCGAGCAACACGGCCACCCAGTCTGGGACCGGCTCTACATAGACTGGCAAGCCACCATACTCGAACCGCACCACATCACCACCGAGATATGGGCCGGACTCAACGAGCGAGTCGGCTCCACCGGCAAAGGCATTGGGGCCGCCAGAGCAGAACGGCTCATGCGCACAGCACGGATCTGGGACCAAGAAACCACACTGGACAAACCACCAGCCGCAGACACAGCAGCAGTCCTCAGGGCCGCACTGGACGACGGGCACCACGTAGTCATCGAAGGGACCCAAGGGTACGGGCTCGGCCTCCACGCCGGCCACTACCCACAGTGCACCTCCGGCGACGCCAGAGCAGTGGACTTCCTAGCCGCAGCCGGACTCAGCCCATGGGCAGACAACATCGACGACTTCCACGTGTACGTCGTCGCCAGAGCCAACCCAATCCGCGTCTCAGGTAACAGCGGACCGCTCAAAGGCGAAACCACATGGGCAGAACTCAACCTCGAACCCGAACTCACCACAGTCACCCGGAAAGTACGCCGGGTCGGTGCGTGGGACTCCGAACTCGTCCGAGACGCAGTACAAGCCAACGGAGCCGGGCCCTACACCTCGATCTGCCTAACCATGCTCGACCACGCCATACCAGAAGTCGCCAACTGGACCGGGCCACTAGACCAACTGCCCGGCCGTGCACAACAAACCATCGAAGACGTCCAACACGAATGCGGGGCGTTAGTGAGCCTCGTAGGGACCGGACCCGACACAGTGGCAGGAGATTGGGCATGAGCAACTACCTAGAGACGTGGTGGGAAGACACCACCGACAACGAACTCGCATCGTTACTACCCAAAGTGATCGAATACGGCTCCCACGACCTCAAAATCATCGGTGATGTGATGCTGATGCTCAAACCCGAACTGCGAGGCAAAGTCGAACCCGAAGAACTCGGGATTGCTTTCTATACACTCGGGAAGATCGCCCGGGTCATGGGAGCGTACGCCGACGGGATCGCACCCAGCGACGACTCGTGGCACGACATCGCCATCTACGCGAGGATGGCGCAACGCGTCAGGAACGTCAAAGGCTGGCCGGGACCAGTCGCAGCCAGCGAGCACCCGAAAGGACCCGGGAAATGACAAAAGTAGTCTACCTAGCGTCAGCGATCGACCAAGGGACCGACACACACAAAGACTGGGCCAGAGCGTCCCTCCTTAGGGTCTCCTGCGCAGTCTTCGACCCCTCTGGGGGTTGGAGGGTCCCGAGAGACACCGAGCCCTCCCCGGCCCTCCAGAGGGCCAACCTCGCACTACTCGAAGAATGCGACGGGCTCCTAGCGCTCCTCACACCAACAGTGCTCACCATCGGAGTGATCCTAGAGATCCAACACGCCCGACTGCACGGGATACCAACAGCCATCTACGCACCAGAACTCAAACCCTCATGGACCCTCGCCTACCTAGGGCTAGAGACACACAGCAACATGGACCACGCCATCGACTCACTAACCAAGGAGATGACCCAATGAACCAACCCCTGCGGCTGTTCTACACCGGCCAACCACCAACCCGAGCACACGACGACGACGCCGGCCTCGACCTGTACGTGGAAGAAGACCAAATAGCGTGGGCCGAATCCGTCACAGACATCGACCTCGGGTGCTCAGTCAAAGCACCAGAAGGCACTTGGTTGCTCCTCTGCGGGCGCAGCAGCACCTACAAACACCGAGGGCTCCGAGTCGAACAAGGCATCATCGACACCGGGTACACCGGGCCGTTGTACGCCACCGTCACCAACACAAGCACCAACGACATCCACCTCAAGAAAGGCGAACGGATAGCACAACTGGTAGTCATGCCGAACCTCACAGCACGCACCGAGATCTACGGCGTCAAAGAACTCCCCTCGACCACCAGAGGCGACCAAGGATTCGGGAGTACCGGCCGATGACCACCACCAGATGCGCAGCCTGCGAAGGCGAGAAAGAAGACGACTGGGTCATCTGCGAATACTGCCTCCTGTTCACAGTCAAACGACTCCGCGAAATCCCCAAACTCCACACCCTCCTCGGACAAACCGACTGGCTCAAAGCACCAGTCAAAATCGAAACCGAACGGCCAACCCGATCCACATCAGGAGGCACACCAGCAAACCTCCACGTCTTGTCGCTACTCGACAAGAGGACCGACATCCGGTCGGTCCTGACACCATGGGTCGAAGACCTCATCGACCGCTGCGACCTCAGGAGCGAAACACCAACCGACGTCCTCGGGCTGTGCAACAAACTCCTCACACTCGCAGACTGGTGGGCATGCCACCACCCAGCAGCCGGAGACCTGACACTCGAGATCAAACACGGACACGACTCGCTAATCCAAGTAGTCAACGGTTCCGCCCGCAAAACGAAACCACCACGATGCCCGGAGGTACTCGAAGGAGACACCCGGTGTACCGGCCGGCTCAGGCTCAGCCCAGATAGATCCGCCACCTGCCACACCTGCGGCTCCGTCTGGTCATACGACGTCTGGTCCAAACTCTCGAATGTAATTGCGGAATAGGCCCCCGACATGGTTGACTGGGTCCCGAGTTTTACAATCGCGTGCCAATGAGCCCCCACCATTTCCGCAAACCGTGCCTAGAGTGCGGCGTCCTGATGCGGAACCCCAGCCGGTGCGACGACTGCGCAGCGCTCTACGCTCGCACCACAGACCACCAGAGGGACAAAGGCAAACGCTCGCTGTACAAAGGGAACTACCGCGTCCGAGCCAAGCAAATCCGCGACACAGCGGAGCAGTGCTGGCTCTGCGGCCAAGGAGCCATACCGGGAGACCCTTGGCAGGCCGACCACGTCACACCCGACGACCCGGACAGCCTACTGGCACCCGCACACCGCTCCTGCAACATCCGGCGTGCGCTCGAACTTAGGAACAAAAGCAAGGATGGAAGGAACTAAACCGAGGGTAGGGTCGAGTAAGGATCTCGAAAGCAAGAAGCGACCTTGCCCCCAGCCAAAAACACATCTCCGCATATTTGAAAGGATTGGGTGAAACCCCATGGGAGGACCTGCACCGACCCCTCTGGAACGCAAGAGAGCCCGTGGCAACCCGGGCAAGCGTTCGATACCGGACGCTGGCAAGACGATTGCTTTGACTGGTATCACGGCTGCTGACATGCCGGTGACTTTGAAGAAGACTGGGCAGGATTTTTGGCGGAAGTCGGTGGATGTCGCTGGTGGTTGGTTGTCGGGTTCCGATGCGAAGTTGCTGCAGTTGGTGGCGGAGGCTCTGGACCGGCGTGACCATATCGTGGCGACGTTGGATAGTGATGGCTGGACGGTCTTGACTAGCGCTGGGTACCCGTACAAGCATCCTTTGGCGGGTTCTTTGAACGATTTGGAGAAGCAGATCGGGCAGTGGCTTGCCCAGTTGGGTATGAACCCGACGGACCGTTCGCGTCTTGGCGTGGCGGAAGTGAAACCCCAAGGTACGCTCGAATTGTTGCGCGCTCGCGCTAAAACCGCTAATTAGGAGTTCTCGTGGATGTAAGCGAAATCGAATCTGTAATGCTCGGCTCGGTGGGCAACCCGGACACTGGTGTTGTCCGTGATGCGGCGCATGCGATGGCTGTCGCTGTGCACAAGGCTCTGAATCCGGAGAAGGACCCGGTGCAGCGGGTCGTAAAACCAGCCGAAACTCGGTAGTCTTCCTGTGGCCAGGATTAAGGGCTGGCCTCCTGCGCTTCTAACACCGGTTCCTGTTGCGGACCGTAGGCGTGGCGATGGCGCGCTGGTTTCTGATTTTATTGAGGGCTTGTGTCCTCAGGTCAAGGACTCTGTCGGTGGTAATGCTGGGGATCCTTTGGTCTTACGTCCGTTCCAGCGGGAACTGATGAGGAGTGTCTACGCTCGGAAGGCTGATGGCCGTTACCGGCACAGGCGGGTTCTTATCGGTTTGCCGCGTAAGAGTGGCAAGTCTGCGCTTGGTTCCGGTATGGCTTTACATGCGTTACTGATGGGCCCGCGTGGTGGCGAGGTTTATTCGTGCGCGGCCGACCGGGACCAAGCCCGGATCGTTTTCGGTTCGGCTAAGGCGATGGTGGAGCAGTCCCCGGAGTTGTCTGCCGTGACTCGTTTGTTCCGTGACGCGATAGAGGTCCCGGAGACTGGCTCGGTCTACCGTGTGCTGTCGAGCGAGGCTTACACCAAGGAGGGTCTGAACCCTCATTGTGTGATTTTCGACGAAGTGCACGCGTCACCGGATGACGGTCTGTACAACGTGATGCAGTTGGCGATGTCGGCGCGTGTCGATCCGTTGCTTATCGGTATCACTACTCCGGGTGTGAAAACGGACCGCACTGGGCAGGACTCGGTCGCGTACCGCTTGTACCAGTATGGTGAGAAGATCGCTAAGGGCGAGGTCGAGGACCCGTCGTTTTTCATGGCGTGGTGGAAGGCTCCTGATGATTGTGACCATCGGGACCCGAAGGTGTGGCGTTTGGCTAACCCGGCTTTCGGGGATTTGCAGGACCCTGAGGATTTCGTCGCTTCGGTGAAAACGACGTTGGAGAACGAGTTCCGCACGAAACGCCTCGGGCTGTGGGTGAATAACCAGATTGCTTGGTTGCCGGCTGGGGCTTGGGACAAACTGCAGGAGCCGGATGTCGCGGATTCTGAGGTCGGTGTGATTGTCGGGTTCGATGGTTCTTTCAGTGGTGACAGTACGGCGTTGGTCGGTGTCACGATCGAGGCTGTCCCTAGGGTTTGGTTGATTAAGGCTTGGGAGAAGCAACCTGCGGACACGGACGATTGGCGTGTTGATATCGGTGAGGTCGAGGCCACGATCATGGACACGTGCCGCGATTACAACGTCGTGGAGGTGGTGTGCGACCCGTTCCGGTGGCAACGTTCGATGCAGGAGTTGGAAGCGGTCGGTGTGCCGATCATTGAGTACAACAGCAGCAGCCCGTCCCGGATGGTACCGGCGACTGCGAAGATGTACGACGCCGTGATGAGCGACGGGGTTAGACACGACCACAACCCGACTTTGGCTCGCCACATGGACAACTGCGTGATCAAAACGGACCGTCTCGGTCCTCGGATCACGAAAGAACACCGGGCTAGTCCGCGCAAGATCGATGCTGCGGTGGCTCTTGTAATGGCTTTCGACCGTGCCACTTGGGTGCGGGAGCAGGAACCGGTAGTACCGGTTCCACAATTCTTTTAGGAGTTCGAGATGTCCTCACTGATACAGGCTTTGGGTTTCGTACTGGTGGCGTTCGGTGTCGGGTTGGTTTTCGTCCCTGCCGGTTTCGTCGTTGTCGGTATCGGTGTTCTTGCTTTCGGGCTTGCTTTGGAGCGTGACTGATGCTGGGTCGCTTACTGAAATCCAACGAGCAGCGCGCTGTGACGTACCAGTCGCTGTTCCTAACTGACCAACTGGGCCCGAGCGTAACGCGTTCCGGTGTGCCTATGAACTCGCACGAGGCGATGAAAATCGGCGTTGTCTACGCTGCGATGCGTCTGATCACCGATTCGATCTCGACTCTGCCGGTTTCTTCTTACACTCGCCAGAACGACCGTCGGTACCCGCACCCTCGCCCGGATTGGCTGGACAATCCAGAACCGGACCGTGGTGTTGGCAGGATCGATCACTTCCAGATGGTGCTGATGTCGTTATTGATCGACGGCAACGCCTACGTGCGGAAGTTGCGCAACCCGTCCGGTGTGCTCGTAGCGTTGAAAGTCCTCGACCCTTCGCGGGTCGAGCCGCGTCTTGCTACCGATGGGTCGATCACTTTCGTGTTCGATTCGAACCGCGTGCTCACAACCGAGGAAGTCCTTTGGATCCCGGACCTCCTGAGGCCCGGTTCTATCAAAGGAATCTCCCGTGTTAGCGAGTTGCGCGAGGTGCTCGGTATCAGCCGTGCTCTGGACGATTTCAGCGCTCGCTATTTCGGCTCGGGTACGTTGTCCAGTGGGATTATCGAAGTCCCGGGCGATATGACTGAGGAGCAGGCTACCAGCCTGAAAAACCAGTTCGAGAAGAACAGCAAAGGTTTGAAACACGCACACCGCCCGAACATCTTGAGTGGTGGTGCGAAGTTCCACCGTATGGATTCTGACCCGCAACAGTCACAACTGGTCGAGTCCCGGGAGTTCGCTGTTATCGAAGTCGCTCGGATCTTCAAAATCCAGCCGGCGCTTCTCGGTGTGATGCAAGCCGGTTCGATGTCGTACGCGTCGGTGGAGCAACAACACATCCAGTTCGTCACTCTAACGCTCCGCCCGTACATAGCGAAGATCGAGGAGCATTACTCGCGTCTGCTCCCGGGCGACGCCTACCTGCGTTTCAGTATGGAAGGTCTGCTCCGTGGCGATTTGTCGTCTCGGTACACCGCCTACTCACAAGGGATCCAAGCGGGTTTCTTGTCGATCAACGACATTAGAGCGTTGGAGGATCTGGCACCGATCGATTCCGGTTCGGCTTCGCAACCTCGGGTGCCGCTCGCCAACGTGGACCTCGGCGCTGCCACGATCGTGGAGACTGAGAAACGAGTGCAGATGGCCGTGCGGATGATCAACGTCGGGTTCGACCCTGCAGACGTCTTGTCTGTCTTGGACCTCCCACCGATGGACCACTCCGGTCTGCCGAGTGTACAACTACAAGGTTTGGAGAAGATACTCGCTGCGGGTATCCAAGGTGACTACGCATGAGGCACATGGAGGCAACAGAATGAGTATAGACATCGAGTTCCGCAATTTCGACGCGGAGATAATCGAGGTGCGGGCCGCTGAGAACGGCGACGGCATGACATTTGGTGGGTTTGCTGCGAAGTACGACCAACCGAGTCTCCCGTTGCCTTTCACCGAGCGGATCGCGCCGGGCGCGTTCGACAGGTCACTGAGAGCCAAGAACGACATACGTGCGTATGTGAATCACGACGAGCGGATGGTGCTCGGGAGTACCAGAGCGAAAACCCTGCGGTTGGACAACCGCACGGAGGGGTTGTTCTCGGAGATCGACCTCCCGGACACGACCTACGCACGTGACCTCTCGGTCAGTATCGCGCGTGGCGACACACGGACGATGTCGTTCGGTTTTTCCACTGTGAGGGACGAGTGGGTTGGGCCTGAAGACCGCACGTTACTGGAGGTGCGGCTCCACGAGGTCTCGGTGGTCACTGGGACCGCCGCGTACCCGCAAACGACCGCCAGCGTGCGGAACCTGACACAGATCGCTCACCGGACCGACACGGACCCGGAGGCCCTCAGCGACGCCATAGCGGCGCTCGAGGCTGGCGACACCCTGACGGACGAGCAGGCTGGTCTGCTGCGCACCGTGGTCGACCGTGCACACGGCCTACAACTGGAAGACCCCGCAACGCCGGCCGAAATCGTAGTCCCGTTGTCGGTGTTGTCCGCGAAGTTGGACCTGCACCAGTCGCATCTGAACATGTATTGATCTCTTGGTCCTCGGAGCCGGGGACTTTGCCGTGGCGGAGCCGCTGCGGGTGCTAACCCTGCGATCCTACAACTACCCAAGAAATGAGAAACGAATGTCGTATTTGCAACGTCTTATCGACGCGCAAAACTCCGACCTCCACGCGGCCCGGTCCCAGATCGAACGTGCGGAGACAGAGAAGCGCGAAATGTCAGTGGAAGAACGCACGGCTTGGGACGGCTACAACGCCGCCATGGACGAGCGCGCTTCCCACATCACCGAAGTCCGCAAGGACGAAGAACGCACCCGCGAAGTTGTTGCGGCTGCTGCTCTCGCACCCGAGGTACTCGCCGAGGTCCGCGCCGTGGAACGGGCGACTTCGGACGTCGATGTCATTCGGAAGTTGGCGTCGGGCGAGTTGCGTTCGCACATGTTCGAACGCCGCGCACTGAACACAAGCGATGACAGCCAAGTTGTCCCGCAGTCGTTCTACAACGTGATCCAAGAGAACCTGCTCTACGTCGGCCCCATGCTGGACAGTGGTTTGTTCACTGTCATGAACACAGCCGGTGGCGAAGACATGAAAATGCCAGTGGAAGCGACTCGTCCATCGGGTACTGCTACGGCTGAGGGCGCGACTCTTGCGCCTTCTGATCCTACGTTCTCCGAGATCACGATGCGCGCTCACAAGTTCACTACTCTCGTGGTTGTTAGCCGCGAGTTGCTGGAAGACTCCGGACTCGACCTTGTCGGGTTCCTCGGTCGTCAAATCGGTGTGGCTATCGGTACCGCTGTGAACAGTGCACTCACGCTGGGAACTGGCACCGTGCAACCGACCGGTATCTCAGTCGCGTCGAGCCTCGGCATCACTGGCGCCAACGGGACAGCGACCGGCACGGGTTCATTCACTGCGGACAACCTGATCGACCTCGCTCACGCTGTGGACACGGCTTACGCCTTGCGCCCACAAACGGGATGGTTGATGTCACGCGGCACACTCGGTGCTGTGCGCAAACTGAAAGACAGTTCGGGCCAGTACCTGTACACTCCTGCCGACACTGTCGGCACTGTGAACCAGTTACTCGGATACCGGATCGCCGAGAACCCGTACGTCGCCGCAGTTGCCTCTGCAGCAAGGTCGGTTCTGTTCGGGGACATGTCCTCGTACCACGTCCGCCAAGTTGGTGGGGTGGAAGTCGTCCGTTCCGACGAGGCGTACTTCACAAGTGACCAAGTCGCCTTCCGTGCTCGTATCCGTGTTGATGGCAATCTTGGCCAATCTGCAGCGGTCAAGCACTTCAAAGGCGGAACCGCGTAACACAGCGGAACAAACTCCTGCTGTGACGTTGGCGCAGGACAACGTCACAGCAGGTCCCCGCACCAAAAACCCTGCGACCCTGCGAAAGGAAAACCTGCTATGAACAGAGAAGACCGGAGGAGCGCGCAGCGCTCCAAGCACACAGACGACCCGCTAACAGCGGTTTGGTTCAGCAACGCACCTTGGGCCCCAACCGGGTACGGGACTCAGACCGCTCAGGTCGTCCCTCGTATGAAAGCGGACGGGCACAACGTGGCCGTGATCGCGAACTACGGACTCGCGGCGATGCAAACCAAATGGGAGGGGATCAACATCTACCCGAGCGGGTACGAGACTTACAGCAACGACGTCGTTGCTGCGAACTTCGCCGATTGGAAACGGCAACACCCACCCGGCCGGTCTCACGTTTTCGTTCTCTTCGACGCGTGGACTTTGGTGGGCCCGCAGTGGGACGAACTGCCCACTTCCGTCTGGACGATGATCGACCACATGCCAGTACCACCGGCTGTACTGGAGAGGCTTATCAAACCCAACATCACTCCGATCTCAGTTAGTAAGTTCGGGCAGCGCGAGATCGAACGTCTAGACATCGAATCGCCTTACATACCGATGGCTATCGACACGCAACTGTACACACCGACCGCTACTTACTCCAACGGCGATAATGTACTGACCGGTCGACAACTCATGGGTTTCGGCGAGGACGAGTTCGTTGTTAGTCTTGTGAACGCCAACAAGGGAGTCCTACCGTCGCGTAAGGCTTGGGGCGAGAATCTTCTGGCTTTCAGTATCTTCGCAGCGAGACACCCAGACGCGAGGCTCTACCTCCACACCGAACGCCACGGGAGCACCGGAGGTATCCGGCTCGACCCGTTGATCCAAGCGGTCGGGCTGAAAGAAGAACAATACAAATTCGTGAACCAATACGCACTGCACTCGAACATACCGAACGAAGCGCTGGCCGCGATCTACACCTCCACCGACGTGCTGCTGGCCAGCACGATGGGCGAGGGTTTCGGTCTGACGGTACTCGAGGCTCAGGCGTGCGGGACACCAGTGATAGTAAACAACTTCTCCGCACAACCAGAGTTGCTCGGAGACGGGTGGCTCACGGAGAGCCAACCTTGGTGGGACCCGACCCAGTTCGCGTGGTTCAGCACACCGAGTGTGCCGAGCATCGTCGAGGGTTTGGAACTGGCTTACCAACGTGGACGCGGCCGCAGCGACAAGGCCCGGGAACACGCACTCCTGTACGACGCGGACAAGATCTGGGCTGAGAACTGGCGTCCGTATCTGGCGGCGTTGTGACAACGATTTTAGAGAGGAACTCGGCGTGGCTATAACAAACGGCTACTGCACACTTGCGCAGATCAAAGCAGCAGTGGGCATAGAAGACGGACTCGCAGATGCTCTCCTCGAGATGGCCGTCGATGCAGCCAGCCGGCTGATCGACGCGGAATGCGACCGGGTCTTCTACACGACTAGCAGCGCCACCCGGGTTTTCCTCGCTGTAGAGCCCGACGTCGTGGCCACAGACGATCTAACGGCAGTCACGACCGTGAAACTCGACGACACGGGCGACGGGGCCTTCTCGATCACGTTACTGACAAGCGACTACCAACTGGAACCTCTGAACGGACTCTCCGGTGGAGGCGCCTACCCATACACAAGGGTGCGGATGATCGGCGCCTACACAATCCCGATCTGGGGCGCTCAGGCCACGGTCCGCATCACAGGTGATTACGGTTTCGCACCGACACCCGCTCAAGTGACGCAGGCGTGCGTGATCCAAGCGAGCCGGATCTACAAACGACTGGATTCCCCGTTGGGCGTCGCTGGTTTCGGCGACATGGGAGCGATGCGGGTCGGCAAGACGGACCCGGACGTCGCGATGTTGATCCGTCCTTACAAGAAACACGCCGCAGCATGAGCATCGGTGGCATGCGTACTGCGCTCGCTGCGAACTTGTCGGCGATCCCGAACTTACGCACATCTGCGACGGTACCGGACAAACCGAACCCGCCAGTGGCCGTGATCAAGCCCAATTCAGTGAACTTCGATATGGCTTTCGCCCGTGGACTCGACGAATACGAGTTCAGTGTGCTGTTGATCGTCGGCCGCGTGGACGAACGGACAGCCCAGAACAAACTCGATGGTTACTGCGCTCCCAGCGGAAGCGGAAGCGTGAAGGAAGCGATCGAGGCTGACAAGACTCTCGGAGGGAACGCCTACGACCTTCGAGTGCGCGAAATGCGCAATTACCAACAAATAAACGTAGGCGACGTCATCTACCTGAGCGCCGAGTTCGTTGTTCAGGTGTTCGCACAGTAAAAACAAAGGAGCCAAATGGCCAAGTTCGTAGTGAAAAATCCCGTGGTCGTATTTGCTGGCGGCACCGTCAGCACTTCGGTCGCACAATGCACCATCTCATTAGAAGCAGACGATGTCGAAACCACCAACTTCGGTGGCGACGGTTGGCGTGAAAGGATCGGTGGACTGAAAGGCGGCTCTGTGTCGTTCGACTTCCACCAAGACTTCGCGGTCGCTGGTATCGATTCCGTGTTCTTCGAAAACCTCGGCGGCACCGTCGCCGTTTCTGTAACCCCGCAAGGGACTGCAGCGATTGGCACCGCTAACCCGGCGTACACTTTCGTCGCGTTGATCACCGAGTACAGCCCGATCGATTCTGCTGTTGGCGACCTCGCCACTTTCAGTGTCTCGATGCCAATCACGGGTGCAGTGACTCGCGCTGTCGCATAACCAAACGCAATAAACAACCAACAAAGGAGTTCCTGCTGTGATGAAAATCTCGCTCGGCGTTGTGTACGAAGACGGGTCTGGCACCACTGTGCAAGCATCGGTGCCAGATTTCGTCGCGTTCGAAAGGAAATACGACAAACCGATCGCTGCGTTCCAAACGGACGTCCGCATCGAGTACTTGTCTTTCATTGCTTGGCACGCGTTAGACCGGACTAAGAAAACCACGTTGGAGTTCGACCCTTGGCTCGACACACTGGCAGAGTTGGTAGTGGGCGATGAGGACGAGATAGTCCCTTTGGAGAAAACTCAATCCACTGGGTCATAGTCCAGATCGCTTACGAGTTCGGGCTTGCACCGAGTGTCGTGGCGAACGAGGACCCCAGAACTATCGCCACGATGTGGCGGTATATCAGGTGGCGGTCGATTGGGGCTAACCAGAGGAAGTGACTGAGTGACGTTTCAAAACAGGGTGGTTGTTAAGAACGCCAAGTCTACGATGAAATCACTCAAGGAGTTCCAGCCCGACGCTGAGAAGGCGATCCGGAAGCGGATCAACAAAGCAGCGGGCAAGGTGCGCGACAACGCTAGGCGGATGTTGCCCACTGGGAACGCGTTACGTAATTGGGGTGCGTGGTCGTCCAACACGGGCGGCCGCGACCTCACGTACGACGGCAACAACAAAGCGATCCGGCTGTCACGGGCTAACAGCCGTGCACGCGGCCAGATCGTCAGTAACTACATCGGCGTTATCAACCCGACTCCTGCCGGTTCGATTTTCGAGTTGGCGGGCCGTCGCGGTGCGGACGCGAGTTTCATGCACGCGTTTGGTGAGAAGAATTACGGCGAAAGCCGGAAGACGAACACCGACCGTGGTGGTGTTTTCAAAGCGTTTGACGACGACAAGGGCGCTGCGGTGCGCGAGATCGAAGGTTCGCTGAAAGAGGCGGAGCGTCTGCTCCAAGTCTACCTGAACAACACGATAGGAGAGTAACGTGGCTGTTGTTGTCTCTTTCGTCGGTAAGTGGGATGGCAAGGACGTCGCTCGGGCCCAACGTGAGATCGGGCAGTTCGGTAACAAGAGCACCGGTTCGATGGCGGCGTTCGGTAAGAAGGCCGGGATCGCTCTGGCTGCTGTCAGTGTCGCTGCTGTTGCGGCTGCTGCTGCTGTTGGTGTTGCGGCCGGCAAGATGGCGATGGATTTCGAGACTTCGCTGTCCAAGATCCAGGGTTTGGTTGGTATTTCCGCTGGTGAGATCGAGAAGATGCGGCAACCCGTCATCGATCTGGCGAGCGAGTTCGGTAAGACCGCGACGCAAGCGGCCGACGCTATGTTTTTCATCCAGTCTGCTGGTCTGCGTGGCACTGATGCGATGGAGACGTTAGAAGCGTCTCTGAAAGCCAGCGCTGCGGGGCTGGGAGAAGTGAACGTGATCGCGGACTTAGCGACTTCCGCTATGAACGCGTATGGTTCTGATGTTCTTAGCGCTTCGGGCGCTACGGACGTGTTAACGAATGCCGTGCGTGAGGGGAAACTGGCACCGGCTGAGTTGGCTGGTGCGATGGGCTCCGTGCTCCCGATCGCCAGCGCTTTGGGCGTCGGGTTTGACGAGATCGGTGCTGCTTTCGCTTCCATGTCGCGTACTGGTACTGGTGCGAGTGAGGCCGCCACCCAAGTGCGCGGTATCCTCTCATCTCTCACCAAAGAGACACCGAAGGGTGCGAAGGCTTTGGCTTCGGTCGGTCTGTCGTATGAGGGGCTGCGCAAGCAACTGCAAGACGAGGGGTTGCTGCCCACTCTGCAGACGATGGTTGGTGCGTTCGACGGTAACACGGTCGCGACCAGTAAGTTCTTCGGGAACGTCCGGGCCCTGACTGGTGTGATGGACCTCCTCGGCACTAACGCCGACGGGACCGCTGCGATCTTCGACAGCATGGCTGACAGCACTGGCGTGCTGGACGAGGCTTTCTCCGCGACGGCTGAGACTTCGGCTTTCAAATTGCAACAGTCTTTCGCCACTGTTAAGAACTCGCTTATCGAATTGGGTGCGTCTCTCACTCCTCTGGTCGAGTTGTTCGCTCAGAAGTTCTTGGTGCTGGCGGATGTTTTCAAAGCGATGGAGCCTCTGATGGCTCCTTTGGTGGCTGTACTGACCGAGGTCAGTACGATTCTGGCCGACGTCTTGTTGGACGCCGTCGATGCCCTGATACCAGCGATCGCTCCGCTGCTGGGTGTGTTTAGCGCTCTGGCGGGTGCTGTCGGTCCGTTGGTAGCGAAGATCATCGGGAAAGTCGCCGATATCCTAGTCCGGCTGCTCGCTGTGGTGACGCCTCTGATCGGTCCTCTGATGCAGGTAGTGTTCGGCATACTAGATGCCGCGTGGCCGATCATCGAGACCGTGGTCGATGTTGTCTTGTCACTGATCGAGTCGCTCGCTCCGCTGCTGGCCTCGGTCATGGCGTTGCTTATCCCGTTGGGCGAGTTGACTGAGGTCTTGTTGGCTGCGCTCCTCCCGATAATCAAACCGTTACTGCCGATCATCGAGGCCCTAGCGGTAGTGCTGGCGGTTGTCCTCGGTAAGGCGATCATCGTCCTGATCGGTTACATAGGCACGATGATCGTGGCGTGGTCCAAGTTCGCTCCGTTCGTCCTGAATTACGTCGTGAAGCCCGTGATCTCGTATTTCACTTCCATGGCCGAGAAGGTACTGGACGGTGCTGTGCTGATGATGGGTTGGGTCCCGGGTCTGGGTGACAAACTCCGGGACGCACAAGCCGCGTTCGGTACTTTCAAGAAGAACACCGAGAAGGCGATCGGTGATGCGGCTGACAAAATCTCGAAAGAAGGAACCCGGATCGGCCAAGGCATGGTCGACAGCGCTACCACTGCGTGGTCCAGCCCGACCGCCACCGTAGGTGTGGCTCGGTTCGGTAGGAACACCACTGCTGCGCTGTCCGCATTGGGCCCGGGTCTGAACGCCACTGCGGACCAGTTGGGTCGTAACGCTGTCGAGGCGTACAACAGGAGTATCGCTGGGGCTGAAGGTCCGAAACGGCGAACCCCGGTCTCCGGGTCTGGCACTCCCGACCCGCTAGTCCCGGTCCCTGTCCCGGTCCCACCACCCGGTGGTGGCGCCGCTGCGAAAGCCGTCGAGGCTGTACGCGTCGTGTGGAAGAAGATCGCTGCGGCTGTCAATGAGGAGTTGGACCTGCTCAACGTCTCGATTACAGGCAAAACTAAAGAACTCACCGGGAAAGTGGCTAAGGAGTTCGAGTCCCGGATGGAGTCTTTCAAGAAGATCGTCACTGGGCAGACCCAGATCATCAGCCAAGCCCGGGCTGCGCTAGATTCGTATGCGTCTTCGGTTGTCGACACGATCATGGGCAAGATCGACTTCCAACAGACCGACGCGGAAGGCAACCCGCTCACTCCCGAGCAGATCGTCGGCCTGATCCTTGGCGACCTGACCAACCAAGCGTCTGCTGTCACTGCACTGGCCGAGTCCGGTGTGATGACCAACATGCCAGAGGCTCTCGCTCAGAAGATCCTGACCATGGACGCGAAAGCAGCGTTGGCGTTAGCCGATTATTTAGCGGCGAACCCGGAGATGCTCACCCAACTGGACACGCAGTACCAAGCCCTCGCCACACTGACCGAGACCCTGCTCGGTGTACCGATGGCTGCGGCGTTCGCCAAGGTCGGCGACGCGTCTGCGCTGCAGATGATCGCCGATGCCAAGGCACGGATCGCCAAGGAAGCCGCGTCTTTCAAACGGTTCGCTAAGAACCAATTGAAAACGACGATCTCCATCGACGTCGTCTACAAGTACATCAACCCTCCGAGTGGTGCGAGTATCACGGTCCCTGCCAACGTCCCTAAGATGGCCGCTGGTGGTATCGTCACTACGCCCACGTTGGCTCTCATTGGTGAGGCCGGCCCGGAGGCCGTGATCCCGTTGGGTCGCGGTGGTGGTGTTGGCGGGAACAACTACTCGATCACTATCAACACCGGGGTTGGCGATCCACGCCAGATCGGTGAGGAGATCGTGAATTACCTGTCCAAGTTCGAGGCCGCTAACGGCGCTGTGTACGCGAAAGTAACCTGATGGTGCAGGTGGAGGTCGCTTTCGACCTCGCAGCGAACGGGCTCGGTAGTTTCTTCACGTTAGACGACCCCACCAAAGGTGCCCTCGACAATACGCTGTTCTTGCTTGCTGGTGATGTCCTCGTCGATATCACCAGCACGGTACGGAAGGTGTCGGTCAGGCGCGGCCGCAACAGGCAACTGGACAAGTTCATATCGGGCAACGCGAATCTGGTGGTGGACAACCGCGACCGGATCTACGACCCGACCAACACGGAGAGCCCGTACTACGGGTCTCTCGTACCTCGCAAGCAAGTAAAAATCTCAGATGCGGGTGTGGTCCTGTACACGGGTTTGGTCGCTGACTGGAACTACGACTATTCACTGTCGGGTGACAGCACAGCGCAGGTTTCTTGTGTTGATGGCCTGTCGCTGTTGGTCCAGCCGACTGTGACAGCGGGGACCAGCATCGCGGAACTGACCGGTGCACGGATCGACCGGGTGCTCACTGATGTCGGTTGGCCAACGGACAGACGCCAAATCTCACCCGGGAAAGCAACGTTGGACGCCGACGTGGTGGAAGACGGTAAGTCGAAGGCGCTGGATTACCTGAACAAAATCTCACTGTCGGACCCGGGAGCGTTCTATGTTGGTGCTACTGGTGATGTGGTGTTTCGTGATCGTGCTGACTTGCAGGATGCATCGTCGGCGGTGACTTTCGGCACTGGCGGTATCGGTTTCTCTGACATCTCGGTGGAGTACGGTATCGAAGAGATGACCAATCTGGTCACGGTCACGTACTACGGCGGTACTGGTGTTGCTGGTACGGCTACGTCTGTCGATGAGGACTCGATCAGCCGGTATGGGATTCTCGACCAGAATTACGACACTCTGCTCGCTAGCCAGTCTGATGCGCAGGCGTTCGCCGATTGGCAGACGGGTTCGTATTCGGGGCCTCGTTACCGGGTCGACCAGATTGTGGTGGGCCTCGACGGGCTCACGGTGGAGGACCAGCAGTTGGTGTTGGGACTCGAACTTGGTGGTGTGGTGACGGTGACGTGGACGCCGAACGGTGTTGGTGCTGCGCTCAGTCAGTTGGTCACTATCGATGGTGTCGAGTTTGCTGGCACTCCTGCTCGTCGCACGGTGTCGTTCACAATGAGCGAGACCGCTGCTGGTTTCATTCTCGATGATCTCGTTTTCGGTGTACTCGGTAACAACATTCTGGCATTCTAGGAAGGAATGACATGGCATATCCATTTGCAGCCGCTGACGTTTTAACAGCGGTCGATCTCAACGCGATGATTGGGGCACCCACCCAAAACACGCAGACAGGCACGACCTACACCGCCGTCCTACTGGATGCCGGGAAAACCGTCACGCTGTCCAACGCGTCGGCGGTGACACTTACGATCCCGGCTCAAGCCTCTGTGTCGTGGGCTGATAACACGCAACTGAACTTTCTAAACCTCGGGGCCGGCACGGTGACGATCACCCCGGCTGCCGGTGTAACAATCAACGGCACACCACTTACTCTTGAGACGTCAAAGGGGGGAAGTCTAGTCCGAACAGCATCAAACGTATGGACGTTCATCCCTTTCTCCGCTGGCGGCGTTGATAACGCGAACTTCACGAACGTGGCCACCGGCACATACACAGACGGCGGCATAGATTACAAGTACATCACGTTCACTGGTAGCGGTTCCCTTGTTGTGGACCGCGCCGGGTTCGCTGACATTCTTTGCGTTGGCGGCGGTGGCGGTGCGGCGGGCGGTGCGGGCGATTACGGTTCAGGCGGTGCGGGCGGCGGCCAAGTTATCGCACAATCAATATATTTAACAGCAGGAACGTACACAGTAACGATTGGTGCGGGCGGGGCAGGCAAGACCGCCGGATCTGACGTAGACGGTAGACCAGGATTCACAACAAAAGTTGGTTGGTTGAGCGCCTACGGTGGCGGTGGTGGTGGTTCAGACGGGGCTCTAGCACCTTTTAACGGATTCAATTCCGGCGGGGCAGGCTCTAACGTGGCAGGTACAGCAACAGCAGGTAACGGCGGATTCACGGGTGGCGCGGCAGTTAGCGGCCAGACTAGTTCGCAGGGTTCGGGGGCGGGCGCATCCGCGAACGGGGCTAACGGTTCTGACGCGGCAGGCAACCTCGCGGGCGGCGCGGGCCTAACTAGCGCGATTACGGGATCTTCCGTGGAGTATGCGAACGGCGGATCTAATGGGAAAACTTCACCGGCAGACGGTGGGGCAAACACAGGCGACGGGGCAGACGGTAGAACGTCGGGATCAGCGGCCGCTAAATCTGGCGGCAGCGGAACAGTAAATGTTAGGGTGGCGGTCTAAGTGGCACACTTCGCGCAAATAACCGACAACATTGTTCGCAGCGTGATCGTGATCGACAACTCCGACTGTGCAGGTGGCGACTACCCCGACTCTGACTCTGTTGGGCAAGCCTTCATTTCTTTCATGGGTATTGAAGGTACATGGCTGCAAACCTCGTACAACGGCAACTTTAGAGGCCAATACGCAGGGCAAGGCATGACGTATGACCCGGTATTGGATGAGTTCGTTTCACCTATTCAACCGGAAGTGGTTGAGCCATGACAACAGCGGAAGTCATTTCACTGTTCGGGGTCAGCACGGTTGTTATCACTGCTGTGATTGCTGGGTTGTTGTGGATTGTGAAAGCGCAGGTGAGCGCGATGCAGCGTGATTTGAAACCGAACGGTGGCAACTCAACGAAGGATCAACTGAACCGGATTGAGAATGATGTTGCTGATGTTCGGACTAAGTTGGATGGTCATATTGTTTGGCATCTTGATAAGTAAAGTTTCTTCCGTGGCATCTGACACAGAGAACCCCAACTAGCCGCACTCACGTGCGGCTCCCAACCGAGAGGCGAACATGTACACAATTAAGTTCTGGAAAGACGCATCCGAACGTGCGGTGCGCACGGCCGCGCAGGTGCTCGTTGGTTTCTTCGGCGCCAACACCTTCGGCATACTGGAGGTCGACTGGGCACAAGCCGGTTCCGTCGCTGCTCTTGCTGCTTTGACTTCGCTGTTGATGAGCGTCGCGAGCACCGGGGTCGGCAACCCCGAGAGCCCATCCCTAATCGAATGACCCGCACAGTCGGCTTGCACCCGGATTTCACTGAGCCGTTACCTACGGGCCTGACGCACGTACGGATCTGGGACGCGGGGGCCGCTTGGTGCCAAATCCACGTCGCGCCGGGCGTGTACGACTGGGGTCGTCTGGACGAACTGGTCGCTAAATCGCACGGCAAACACGTCACGTACGTGATCTCGGGTTGCCCGCGTTGGGCGGCTAAATACCCAGACCAGCCACACGCCGCACCTTGGCTCGGACCGGGCACTAACTCGGTGCCGTTCGACCTCCGGGTTTTCTACGATTTCGTTGGTCTACTGGCCTCCCGGTACAAGGGCAAGATCCAAGCGTACGAGGTCTGGAACGAACCGCAACTGGTGGACTTCCTGTACCCGTACACCACTGCGCAGTGTAACGCTCTGGCGCTCATGACCGAGCGCGCCTACGGGATCGTGAAAGCGGCCGACCCTGCCGCGTTCGTGCTTGCCGCTTCGGTCCTGCCTCGGAGGTCCAGCGGCGGTATGCGGCGTGCACGTAGGTACCTGCGTGCTTTGCGACGCCGGGACTGGCCGGTCGACGCGATGACTTGCCACATCTACCCGGAGGTCGGGAGGGGCGCTCGCCGTTGGGCGTGGATGCTCCGCCGTACGGTGGCGCAGATGCGGCGGCTCGGAGCACCGAGCAGGCTCTGGATCACGGAGACCACTTACGGGTTGCTCG
>Ga0222670_1000137_pt1 | contig 34366 bp, 66 predicted proteins | sample AntAcemetagen732_FD_181148 | JGI IMG/M metagenome (GOLD analysis project Ga0222670, IMG submission 181148) | Saline water microbial communities from Ace Lake, Antarctica - #732 | ecosystem: Environmental > Aquatic > Non-marine Saline and Alkaline > Saline | place: Antarctica: Ace Lake... | reverse complement strand
AGAATAAAAGTCTTGACAAGAATAAATAAAAATGGTATAATTTATATATCAAATAATTATAGGAGGATTGAAAATGTTATTAAGATTTGAATTGACCGTGCCAAATGTAGGATCATGGAATGGTCAAGATACTGGAAATAAGAATGGATATTATATCTGGCAGAGTGTTAAAAAAGATAGAGCTGAATCTATTATCGACAAAAGTTTTTACTATAATTTCGGTGATGGGTGGGGAGCAAATATAAAGGTTGAAAAAATAGGAAGATCTAAATCTAATGGATTTAGAAATTATGATTGGATGGTAGATGAGATTGTGAGATATGGTAAAATACAATCAGTAAAACTAAGAGATACCAAGTATAAAATCCAAGCTACCATAGGAGACATTTTAAAGGGTGAAGAACTAACCAAAGAAGATACGAAATTCTTAATGGATGGCTTGCTGTAGATAAAAGATTTATTTTACTGAAGGTATAAATGACTATCTATGAGAAAATACTAGCATCATGTAAAGATACGCAAGCTAGATGTGAATTGAATAGGATAAAAATCAACAGAATGTGGGATTGAATTTTTAATCACAAATAAAATGTGAGTTTTATATTGCAAATAAAAAGGAGGTGATAAATGCTTTTTTTAATAATTTGGTTAATAGGTGGTATTATAAATATATCACTAGCATTATCATCTGGAAATAAATTTAATAGTAAAAATAAGAATTTTAAAGTTGATAATCTAGAGCGTTATAAACAAGTGCTACTAGCAATAGCAAGTAGTTTGATATGTCTAACATTTTCTTGGATTATAACATATACTGTCTTAGAATTTTTCTTAGAAAGCCATGGTATGGATATAAAAAGTAAATAAAAAGGAGATATAAATGAATAGTATAATGGCAAGGTATAGGGATAAAAATAATCAAGTTAAAAAATTAGAAAAAACAATAGACGGATTACTTGACGAAAATATAAAACTGGATATACAAATTAAGTCGATGAAAAATTGTGATAATTGTAAGCATTCTTATGTAAGTAGATTCAAACCCTCACTAAAATATAATAAAATATACGATAATTTATCACATTAAGAACAACGTTAAATTAGGAGGAGAAATGATAGACAGCGGTTGGAATACACTTTGTGAACGGAAGCCAAACAACGGAGATTGGTGTTTAATATGTGTAAGAAGAAAAGGACGATTGATAACGGTAACTAAAAGTCAGTTTTTATGGTTCGACGATTACTTTTGGCATACTTTTAGTGGAAGCTATACTCAAGTAAGATATAATAGTGCAGAAATTGTAGAGTATTGGATGAAGATACCAGAGCCACCAAAGGAGGATTAATGGATATTATATTAAAAAGTACAGTTTTAGAAGTTAAGAAAGTCTTAAATAAAACTAAAGCTGAAATGTTTAAGGATTTAAAAGTAGGTGACAGAATAGAATTATCAATTCCAGTTAAATACGCAGGTTCTAATGGTGGATCTTATGCAAGTTATATCAAAGCTGAAAATATCACAACTAGAGATGCGAACTATAGTAGTTTTAATCAGATGCCAAGCAAATTGCTTAATTTTGAATTTATAAATGTGGAATAGATTTAATAAAAAGGGGGATTAATTATGATAGATTGAATTAAAAGAGTATTTTGTAAACATAATTGGATACGAGTTAATAATTCTACTGTATATTGGGATAGTAATTCTAAAATGCCTATATTTTTCAGATATGTTTCATTATTTAAGTAATTGTGTAGATTACGAATCTGACGATAAAGATGTTTATGAGTTGTGGTAAACTATGGTATATTAAATAACAAAAGGAGGAGTAATGAGGAAGCATACAAACGAACACGTATCGAGAATAATAGCATTGACAGATACAAAGAACAAAGATTCTTTAGTAGGGTCACTTATCAGAAATAATAACATATCAGATGGTCAGCTGATCGAAGTTTTAATCCCACCTATATTTATTATAGATGACAAGATTCAAGTTCAACCATCAACGCTAAGACCCAATGGAGTGATTAGAATTGGACAATAGTAAGGTTATGTCTCATAGGTGTGAAGGTAGTTTAGCAAATGAAACACCAATAAGATTCAGTAGTATGGAATATAATTGGTGGTTATGTCAAATAGAGTATGATTGGGAAACTGGATATAATGATGTATACATTAATCAAATATGTAAGATAGAGTATTGCCCGTTTTGCGGTGAATTATTGACCAATTAGGAGGGATGATGTTTAAGTTTATATTCAAAAAAAGAAATATATCTTGTATAATAGCAGATAAAGATGTCTAAGAAATGTGATTATGACAGGGATTAACAAAAATGGTATAATATATTATAAGCTCCGATGTCCGAATGGTTAGGTGCAAAACTGCAAATTTTGTTAAGTCGGATCGATACCGACTCGGAGCTCCATAAATAAAAATAAAGGAGGAAAAAATGGATGATAAGTATGAGATCAAAGGGCTAAATATAAGAGTTGAGGAAGGAGGTGTGATTAAATATTATGATGAAAATCTAATTCTGAGGATAGATGGAGAGGGGAGTACATTATATTTTGATCATGGAATTCTAGCTAACAATCATTCGGCTGAGCCTAGTGAGAATATCCCACAAGTAGTTGGTCAATGGGTAGGTGGGAATAATGTGGTTCTCGATACACTTCCTTCTGTTGAAATTGATAAATTTGAATATAGGAGTGTTAAATACTTTGAAAATATATTTTCGGATAAAGATACAGCTATGAATAAAGAGATACAAGAAGCTGTGAATACCTGTTTATTTAGACTAGAGCAATCTTTGAAGCTAGAAAATTTAAGAAGTTGTAATACTATTATCCCAAAGAAATTAAAATCGTTTGTTGTCAAGAGATTGAAGGATTCAGGTTTTTTAGTTTCCGATACTAGTATGACGTGTAGTTCAGTTACATATCCAACTAGTTGTGGAGGGTCGTGTACTCAGAGGACACTTGAGGATGAAATAATTTTAACAGTGTCGTTTTAATCTATAATATTTAAAAGTTTGGTTAGTGCTTTAAATCTAGCCTGTTTTAGTTTAAAAAGATAGAAAAGTGAAAGTAGAAATATTGACACATTCGGAGTTATTAACAATGTGGATATAAGATATTTATAATAAAATAAAAAAGGGAGATACTATGAAAAAGTTTAAAATTGTAACAGGGGGTAGTCAAAGAGGATGTACTACGAAGTGTGCTGAGATAGCGAATAAGCATGAGGGAAAGAATATATTGTTTATAGGAGAGACTTTAAAAGAAAGGTCGTGTCTTGGACTTAGAGACAGGTTTAATCTGGGTTATGAAGTGGTTATTACCGACGATGTATCCAGTAACATAGAGAGTTATAATCAGCATGACATTGTAATATTCGACAATGTAGATATTGAAAGATTAGATTTCTTAAAAGTGTCAGAAGTAGAATTTATTGACATGAATAAGGCTTTTGAACTTAGACAACAGTTATCTAATATAGAAAATTTAAAAAACAACATTTTAGAAATTGTTATTAATCGTGATAAATTCGTTGATATATTTGGCAAGGGTTATTTATTGGGAAGAGTTGAAGAAGAGCTTTCTAAATTAGATCATATGCAAGGGCTTCCAACCACAGTTATGTTTGAAGAGTGTGAATGTTGCACTGGATGCGATGAGGATTTAGGTGAATATTCATTGGAAGATATTGAGAGATTGAATATATTAGATGATTACGATTTATTGCTGATTGATATTAAAAACTCAATAGACAATTGTGACGACGATAAATATAAGACTAGATATTTTGAGACATTTCATCAAGTTATTAAATCTAAAGTTGATTTGTTGTAATTTTCAATCGTATGAATGTGAGGAATTGTTAGATATTCCTCTTCATATGAACACTTATAAAAGTAGGAGATTAAAGAATGGATTATCTGATAAAATATGTATAGATACATGTATTGTGAACGAAATTAAATATCTATGGGATTGTGGAATAAAAACATACGGATGTTGTTGTGGTCATGGAAAAGATGTTTCTTGGGTAAATGTTAAACCAGAGGATTTCAACAAAATAGAATTGCTAGGATATAAAAAATTTATCAACAATGTAAATGATTTCACGTATGAATTGAAATTTAAAAAGGAGGAATTATGACAAATAGATATGTAAAGAAACCGATAGAAATTGAGGCTATGAAATTAGAACAAAGTATTACGTCTCAACAAGCAATAATTGATTGGGGTCAAGGAGATATACAAAAAGGTATGGATGGTAGTGTTAGAGTTAAAACATCCGAAGGTATAATGGTGGGAGTTACTGGAGATTACATTATTAAAGAACCTTTCGATAAGGATAGAAAGTTTTATCCATGTAAGCCAGATATATTTGAATTGACATATGACAAGACAAGTACTAAATAGGAGAGGGGTTATGAAATATTGTAAAAATTGTGGGTGCAAAATAGAAGTAGGGGATAGAGTTGAAGTTGCAGATTGGGAAATGGGTAATTTTATATATAAGTGTCATAAATGTGGAAAGCAATATTAATAGGAGGAGTAAATGAGTTGGAGAGGTATATTATACGAAGAGTTCAAATTAAAAGAACATACACTCAGTATACATCCAAATGATTGTCAACTTGAAATTGCACAATGTAAGCTTAGGATTATGGCTAAAATGTTGGACTCTGGAAATTTAGCGGTGTTTAATATGGATGATAATGCTTCTTATGATGATTTAGCTAAGGAGTTTATTAAAAATAATCAAATTGCAGTGGATGATTTTATATACTGTTTAATTGAAAATTCTAATGAATCTAAGAAGCAAGATATATTCAACATGATTTTAAATATGAGTACCAAATAGAACTGTAATTTCATAATGTGGTAAAATGAAAATTTACAAGGAAAAATAGTCTTTGGGAAATGGAATTGTAAAAGTAAGTTTTCTATAATAGAAGGAAGGAGAGTATGAATAGTATTGGAAAATCAAGTGGTAGTATAAATGAATTGAATGAAAGCTTTGAAATGTTAAATTCAACATTAAGACAATCAGGTAAGAGTTTTTGTAACCTGACATCTCAAATGTATATAGTTTACAAAATTGAGAAAATTAGGAATCATAGAAGATTTAAAATAGGAATTAAGAAATATAAAAATAGAATGATGGGTAGAATATAAAATAATACTTGACAACACATCTCAAAAATGGTATAATTAATAGTTGGAAAAATAAAATATAAAATGGAGGTAACACATGAACAAAAAAGAATTCGTAGAAGCAGTAGCATTATACCTAGGCGAAACAAAGAAGAGATCGGCTGAAATAGTGGATGGATTATTTACAACATTAGCTAGAGAAAGCAAGGAAGGCGATATCGGAGTGAAGCCATTTTTCAGCACGAAAGTTAAACAAGTAAAGCAGAGAGAGGGTAGGAATCCTAAAACTGGTGAGAAATTAACAATTCCAGCTAAGGAGAAAGTTGTAATTAAATTGGGAGGTGCTTTTGATATTGAAACTGACTAAAAATCAATTGATAGCATTATTCAACGCCATGAGTGAAATCAAGAAACAACTAGCACTTAAAAAAGTCACATCGACAAAAGTATATTATCCAACAGGTAGAAATTTGAGGATTATAAAAAACGAGATTGACGCACTAATAGAAGTTAGCCCTCAAACTATACAAGAAGCTTATAATACTGAAATCAATCCTATATTAGTGGAAAAATGTAATAAGGATGAAGAAGGAAATCCTATCCTTGAACGTGGAAATTATAGTATAAGCGATGAGGTAGGAGAAGAGCTTAAAATAATATGGGAGACTAAATACTTAGAAGATTACAATAAAAAGCAATTGGAATTCCAAGAGTTGTTAAAAGTTGAAATCGACATAGATTTGCTGTCTATAAATAGTAAAGATCTGATTGCAGAGCTACCAGAATTGTCAGTAGAAATTATCGATAGTTTGATGTTAATATTAGAGGATTAATAATATATGGGACGGTTTCGATCGTCCTATACTTCATAACGAGGTGATATGTGAGAATTAAAATAATATATTATCTTAGATGGATATTATCTGGAATAATAATGTATCCGATTATGAGTTGGCTAGATTTACTTGGAATTTCACTTCTAGCCAATCTATTAATTGGTCAAAGTTTTGGATCAATAATATTCTACAATTTAGATAAGAAAATATTTAATAAGGAGATTTGATTTGAAAAAACCAGTTGACAAACTTAAATTTAGAGTATATATTAACAAGAGAAGAATTAGTTGGGCAATTAAAACTTATTTGGAGGAGCATAATGAAAGGAATAAAAGGGGCAGAGACTTATAATAATAATGACATTGTAAAAGCTATTGATTTGCTAAACAGTGTGAAAAATCAATGTGATATGATAGGGTTAAATGTGGAAGATATATTAAAAGCGGTAGATGTAATTAAGAAAGCTAAAAAAGCGGATAAAGATATGAAACTTGTAATAGATGGAAAAGAAATACAAATATGACATAAGGGGAATAAAATGAAAGGAGATATGAGAGATAAATTACACACATATATAGAGGCGTTTTGTGATTGCAAATGCAAATGTGAAACGTGTAATCCTGAACAAAATAATTGTGATTGTTATAAATTACTAGAAGGGAGAATGACATTATTAGGAGAAGAAGTTAAACTGATAGATATAACCAAAATAATAGATATAAAAGGAGAATTTAAAATATGATATTATATACAAATCAATGTCCAAAATGTAAAATACTGAAAATGAAATTAGATGATAAAAACATACAATATGAAATAGTAAATGATATGAACATATTCGTAGAAAAGGGGTTTAGAAGTATGCCACATTTAGAAGTGGAGGGTAGTATTTTAGATTTTGCAAATGCAATAAAATATGTAAATAAATTAAACTAAAAGGAGAACTAATAAATGTTCAAAAACAGCCAAGAGATAATAAAAAAACAAACAATGGGGGTAGAAGATTCTAAAAGAGATTTTCTACTTAGAGAAAACAGTAACTTTGTAAACAGTCTGCCTTTGCTTAGACACAACATTGATAATTTTGAAGAAGAGAAGTATTTAATGGAAAACATATTCACAAAAAGTCTGAAAGAATTATATGACGAAGGGGTTGTCTATATACATGATAAAAAATTAGCTCCATATTGCAATTCTTTAAGTTGTATGGTTATAGCCAGCTTAGGAGTCCCTACCACAGCTAAAAATATGTTAGCATCTAAGCCTACCAAAAAGATAGGCACATTCTTTAGACAACTATCTAATGCAGTGGTATTAATGTCTCAACAGTCTTCGGGAGCTATTATGTTGTCTCAAATGACTACCGTTTTAGCAGGTTATTTATATTATAATGAAAAAGAGTTGAATAATAAAGTAGATATAGAAGATCTTAAAGAATTATTTTATAATTTGATATGGGAACTAAATCTGCCGTTGAGAGCAGGGAGTCAATCCGCATTTTCCAATATTACACTAGAGTTTGGAAAACCATCGGATGAAATAAAGAATGAGCTAATTGTTGTTGGAGGAGAGGTTATGATGGAAGAATATTCCATGATACCTTCTAAATATTTCAGTCTTATAAATAAAGCATTCATAGACTCAATGGCGAAAGGATCAGGGCATGGAATTCCTTTTACTTTTCCGTTGATAACAGTTCCTATAACCGATGATTTTAATCATAGTGATAAAATATATTTATATTTGCTCGACAAGATGTATTCATGGGGTGGTTGTTACTTTGAAAATTTTACAACAAAAGCTTTTGAAAATGGGTATTATAAAGCTAAAAACCCTCTTATAAAATCCAGAGATCCCGAGGTGTCAAGAAGCCTGTGTTGCCGATTGAATATAGACCTTTCTCTGTTATCGAAAGTTGGAGGAGGTATATTTGGAAGCTCTACAGGAAATACCGGAGCAGTACAGGTTTTAAACTTAAACTTAAATAGAATTTTAATGGAGTATAAATATGAATTTGGAAGGGATTTTGATAAATTTAAAGAAAGAATAACAAAAGTATTAACTGTTATGGAAGATAATCATCAATTAAAAAGGGACTGGATTTTAAATAATAAACAATTATATCCCACGTTTTTTGCGTATAACAAAGATTTAAAAAACTACTTCAATGTGTTTGCTGTATCTGCAATGCATGAAGGTTTAATCAATATAGGATATGAGGAAGGGTTGAAAAACGAGGATGGTAAGCTATTCGCCCATAAAGTTATGCAACATATACATGTCGTGATAGACAGCTTCATAATTAGAGATAACGTAGCATGCGGGGTGGAATTTGCACCTAACGAAAATGCCGGAGTGAAGCTATCAAGGCATGATTTAAAATATGGTAAGAAATATGGAGAAGATATATTTGTCCAAGGAGACGTTGAGTCTGGTGAAACTTATGGAACATCTGGATGCATGTTGCCTTTTTCTGAGGAAGATTTCTTAGAGCAGATAGAAAACGCTTCTGAATTTCAATCTTATGGAACATCTGGAAGTATATTACACCAATTCTTAGAAGAGAAGTTAGAACCTAAAAGAATAGCTCAACATATACAAAATATATTCAAAAAACCTATAATATACACGACATTATCCCCGACTATGGCAAGTTGTATGTCTTGTGGACAGCAATTGGTAGCTAAGGATGGTATAAATCTAGATAAGTGTCCTATCTGTGGAAGTGATGATATAGCAACTTTTTCTAGAGTAATTGGATATACGAAAATGATAAGTAGAAAGAATATAAAAATTAAAGATGGTAAGTATGAAGGCGAGGATAACTTTTGGTCTAACTCTAGAAGGAGAGATTGGGCTATAAGAAAAAGGATAGATGGTGTAATCGTAAATGAAGTTTCTGAATAAGACTATAAAAACTACCGTTGATTTTGAGGGGCATACATCCCTCCTAATCCATAGTTTAATAGGGTGTGATTTGAACTGTTTTGGATGCCATAATAGAAAAGAGTTACTATCTAAACAGCACGACATATTTTATACTGATGAGGACATCATAGATAGAGTTAAGTTAAATGGCTTCATGTTTGATGCTATTATATTATCAGGTGGCGAATTTCTATTAAACCCTATAGAGGACATTGAGGACTTTTTAATGAAAATTAAAAATATTTTCAAGGGTATCATTATAATAAACACGAATGGAACTTCTCCTGATAAAATAGAGTTTCTATCTCGTAACAATTTAGTTGATGGTTTTCATATGGATATAAAATTTAATATTTGGAAAGAAACAGACTCCACTTTAATATCTAAAATACTTGGTGTAAAAGTAGAAAAATGTATTATCCAAGACAGTTTTAACAGAGTGGTAAAATACAACAAGGGTTATTCGGAATTCAGAACAGTCAAATACCCATTTTTAAAAGATGAGTATTTTGAATATATAAAGTTAAAATGTATAGAAAATGGAGTCAAGTGGAAACTAAATACTTTTATATGAAATAAAGTTTGACTAGGACATATAATAAGGGGTGAGGTAGAGTCGCTCTCGAAAGGCACAAACTCCAGTGCTTCCTCACCAATATCACGGAGTAATTATAATATTATAAGGAGTATGATATGAAAATAGACATAGAACAATTTAAAGATGAAAAAGAAATCCCACAGGGTTTAGCCTGTGGGTAGAAATGGACTTGCCCAAATTGTAATACTGCTATCCTAAGAGATGAAGGTTTTAGAATATTGAGTCAGGGACTGGCTTATTAGCTTAGTAAATTTATTCTCATTAGAGAATATTACCTAAGAAGCCCATAGGCTTTAGACTATGGGTAGTTTAATATCAAACAATGGTGAAGTTCACGAATTAGAAATATCAATAGATTATCTATTGGATTGGAATAAATCTGATAATAAAATAAATATGAATATAAGTAGTGGTAATTTTGAAATACGAGTTATCAAAGATGGAGTTGTAAAAGATATTTATACAAATGATAATTCTGATACAATAAGAGACAAATATAAAGAAGTGGTAATTGAGGGGGGTTAAATGAAAATAAAAACAATTGAAGTTGCAGGATTCCTTCCTGCGGTATTAGGTATGCGTAATCCAATGAATTCTAGAGTTAGGTCGGGATCTTATGATGATGGGTATGGTATAATTCTTTGCAATAATGATTTGGACTTAGCACAAAAACTTATTTCAGCAGGTGGAGAGCATAGTAAATTTATGAGACAGATACAAGTATGGGCTGACTTTGATATGCCTAGATACTTTTGGAGTGAATTCGATACATATTCATTTAATACTAAAAACTCCGCATCCACGATGCATCGCCTTTTACATAAGACCACTCAAATTACAGAAGATTTATTTGTATATAATGAAAAAGATAGAGATGTAATTGACGTTATTATAAAGAGGCTTAATGAAATAAGATTAGAATACTTAGAAACAAAAGATGCTAAGTTAGTAAGAAGGGCTAAACAATTATTACCAGAAGGATTTCTCCAATTAAGAACTGTTAATACTAATTATGCTGAGATAAGGAATATTTTTATGCAAAGAGAATTCCACAAATTAAAAGAAGAGTGGCGAGCAGAATTTTGTAATTGGGTTAGAACTTTACCTTATGCTAATGAATTGATACTTTCTGGACTAAAGGTGGTATAATGGACGTAGATTGCCTGAATTGTGATTGCTACATCTATGGATTGGTTTGCAATTGTTCTCATAAAATGTCTGTAGTCAAATATCTTGTAAATGGAAATTGGAAAACAAGTAATTTGCGTCATAAGTCTATATCACATTTCATAAAATATTGTGAGTCCAACAATGTAGATTGGATTAAATTTGACGACATAAAGTTGGTGGATTAAATGGGTGAACATGAGATACTACATATAAGATATAAATATCGTGAGAAAGTTATTACTACAAAAGAAAGGTTTCCTAACGTACAAAATTTCCTTGATTGGAGTAAATTGCACGGTAAGCCTTTTGAGAAATATACTAAAGTGGAGTTGGTGAAATAAATGAAGATTAAAGAAGATGTATATGAAATAATTAAACGAGGTGAAATATCAGAATGTGGAGTGAATTATTTTTTACCAGATATAAAATTAGATAGAAAGTTATATACTGATACAAATAAAGTATTAGAATCACTTGGATTTAAATGGAATAGAAAATCTAAATATCACATCAACAAAGAAAATGTATATGATAAATTTCAGAATCTAGTGGAAACTGGTGAATGGCTGGATGTTAAAAAGGAATTTCAATTTTTCCCAACTCCATTGAAATTAGTTGATAAATTAATTGATATGGTTGAATGGAAAGAAGACATAAAAGTACTTGAGCCTAGTTTTGGATCTGGAAATATATTATTTAAAATTCCAGATATGAAATTGAGTGTTTATGGGATTGAACTTAATCCACACATGATTATAGACGTGGAAAAAACTATCCCAAATAATTCTAACTCATATAGCATACTAGGAAGTGACTTTTTAGGATATGAGAATAGTATTTTATATGATGTTATAATTATGAATCCACCATTTACCAAGAATCAAGACATTAAGCATTTTCTACATGCTTATGATATGTTATCTGATAATGGACAAATAATTTGTATATTATCAAGTGGTAGTATATCAAATAGCAGAAAGATTAATAACGATTTCAACAAATTTCTAAGTGATAATAATGCTGAAATAATTAAATTGGATAAAGGGGAATTCAAAGAAAGTGGAACGATGGTATCAAGTATAATTATTAAGATATGTAAGTAAGGAGTTGACAATATGATAGAAGAATATATCGACAGTTTAATTATGACAGATAGATTGTATGTTGAATTATGCAATGAGATGGATGATTTATCTAAGAGCATGAAGGGAATTCCAAAGGAGTTTTATGACACACAAGTTTTTTATTACTAGGGGGATTTATGGCTAAGAAAACTAAACACAATATTGATATAATTGTACAGATTGATAACAAGGAAAAGGATTTATATTATGTAAATGATATCAAGCTGGACAAAAGGAGGAACAAGGATGGCGTCAAGGTGCTTTCCACAGAAAGATGTAACGTTAAGCCAAACACTAGATTAGGAACGTGCGATGTTTCATTTAAATATAAGTTTGAAGATTCTGACGAATGGATTCAATCTTCATTTGGATGTGAACTCAAGAAAAAAACTGATCTATTTAGTTCTGTGTATATGAAAGCTAATAGAGAAAGATTATTTCGTGAAATAGATAGATGTGTTGAGGCTGAAGTAGATATGTATTTTATAGCTACAGATGATATCACAGCTATGAGAAAAGGAATAGAAAAAATCAGAAAGTTTAATGATTACACTTGTATAACATTTTTAGATAATTTGATGAAATTGAAAACTTATCTGATGCTGTATAACATTCCATATTTTACAAGTGGAAATGATTTAGGATGGTTAATTAGAAGGTTGATTAAACTTCATATTAAGAAAACTAAGATTAATTACAAATAGGATACAAAACGTCTTCCGAGAAAAACACTCGGAGACGTTATTTAAATTATAAATAAACCTTGACATCGAGTGTTAAAAATGGTATAATTGTATAGGTAGAAAATAAAGGAGTGATAATATGAATATTGGTAAGAAAAGTATTGTATATAATGGTAAAAAGTATTTCATAAAAGACTTAATTAGATTTAAGAGAGATGTTAACTTATCTCATTTCTTTGAAGACGGAAATATCCAAGACTTAGACACAGGAAAGACATATATGATATCACACATTGAAGATTTATATAAGTCTAAGTATAAAGAATTTTTAGATAAAGGCGACATATTAGGGTACAATAAGAAAACTCAAGTTAAAAAATCCACACTGGATAATGATTTGAACTCATTAAAACAGTCTGAATTAGAAAGTAAATTTAATGATGGAGAAATGAGCATTGAGGACTTAAAGGAACTTATAATTTTAAAATATGGAGAAAAATATAAGGTTTGTATAAGTTATAAGAATTATATAAAAATAAATCATAAAATACCAGATCTGACCGATGCTGAATTAGGAAAATTTTATAAGATATTGTCTAAATTGTCACATAAAGCTAATACTCTTTTAACTAAAAAAGATATACGTAGTAATCCTGTTACTAAGAATGATCTATGTGAATTGTTAAATATAGATATAAAGCCTACAGAGAGATATCTTAAAAAGTTAAAGGATAAAGGTATAATCAAACAGGTTAATATAGGAGTTAAAACTCACTTGATGATTAATCCTATATATGCTTTTAATGGAAATATAATAGGCAGTTATACATATACGTATTTTAAAGATGATTTGGATGAAGTTGCTGATATCCCAGATGAATTAAAATTATTATGGGAATATGAGTTTGTGAATTCGACTATTGAAGTGGGATAGAGACATAAATATAAGAAGGTTATATAAGCATGTAGTTTTTTAATTTACACATTAAGTGTATAAAACGTAAATAGTTTATATAATTCAGAGTAGGTACTTTTTTAGTACCACCGTAAAATCATGAACCCTTGATTTCATTGACTTCATTTTTTAGCTTGGTACTAAAAAAGTACCAAATTAATTTTCACAATATATCGTGTCAAGTAGTAAATTAAATAAATATTGACTTTATTAAAGTTATATGTTATAATGTAATTGAGTAGAGATTATATATTAGGAGGAATAAAATGAAACAATCTATATCGAAATTATTAAAGTTTATTTGTAATATGGATTTCGTACAAAACCACAAAGAATTTAATATATTATTGGGAAAGTTATGAAATTCACACCACATAAATTATTCTACAATATATTATGGCTAGGATTGATAATTCTATTTTACAAACATTCGGAAGAATTACGTGAAGTAGGAATGGATAAATTAGCTTGGGTGGTATATGGGATAATTGGAATATTAGTGGCGATTAGGATGAAAGTGAGGGTGAGATAGTGGAAAAGTTATATAAGAATAAGGATTGGCTATATACTAAATATGTCACAGAGAATAACACACAAAAAGAAATAGCTGATTTATGTGGATTAAATAGCGATAGTACGATAGGGAATTATATTAGAAAATTCGAAATTAAAAAAGAAGTTATAAGACATACCGACGTAAAAATAGTCGATAAAATATTCGATAGTAATAATTATGGAAAATTTAAAGTTTTATCATTCCACAGTAATTATAAAAATAGTAATGTTAGACGATATTTAATAGAATTCCTAGATACTATGAGTCAAAACATAGCTTCTAAAAGTGATATTTTAAATGGAAGTGTCGCCGATATTTCTGAAAAAAATAAAGAAGTGTTTTGTGAAGTATGTGGGGTATCAAATCAAGAAAGTCAGGTTAGTTACTGGAAATCATGCAGTAAAACTTTATGTACGAAGCACCATGAACAGTTAAAAAGATACGGTAAAACATTTAAACGTACGATGTTTGATAAAAATGAAATAGTGAAATACGAAGATTATGCGGAAATAGTAGTTTATAACCGCCAAGAAAAAGGAAAAGAAAGTACGGAAAAGGGTAGATTATTAATTGACTTGGAAGATGTAGAAAGATGTACGAGATACAAGTGGCAAATGAACACAAGTGGATATGGCATGACCACCTTAAAAGATAAAAAACATTTATCTATACATAGATATATTATGGATTATAAGGGAAAAGATGAAATAGATCATAAAGATATTAATCCATCGAATAATAGGAAATGTAATCTTAGGATAACTATATCTATTATCAATTCAATAAATAAAAAAATATCTATAAGAAATACATCTGGAATAATAGGGGTGTTATTCGATAAAAGTAAAAGCAAATGGGTTGCTAGAATTAGTTATAATAAAAAAAAATATAACCTCGGAAGGTTCGAGGATAAAGAATCGGCTATAAAAAATAGATTGATAGCAGAATTAAAATATTTCGGAAAAGAGTTTTCTCCACAGAGACATCTATTTAAACAATACGGAGTTGATATCGATGAATAATTATACAGTATATCATTTACATTCAGACTATAGTTTGTTAGACTCAACTACTAAATTTCAAGACTATATAGATAAGGCTAAAAAATTAGGAATGAAATCTATCGGCAGATCTGAGCATGGAAATATTTTTAATTGGATTAAAATAAAACAAGCATGTGATAAAGCCAAAATAAAATATATGCATGGGATAGAGATTTATTTGACCGAAACCTTAGACATAAAAGTTAGAGATAATTATCATACTATTTTATATGCTAAGAATTTTGATGGGGTTTTAGAATTAAATAAGTTAGTCAGCATATCTAATGACTCTAAACATTTTTATTACAAGCCTAGAATAAGTTTTGATGAGTTTTTAAATACATCTGATAATATAATATCAATATCGGCATGTATGGCTAGTCCATTAAATAATCTTATGAATAAAGTAAATTCCGACAGAGCTATTAATGAGGAAAGGATTGCGACGGACACACATGTTGAATATTTATATAAACATTATTGGCAGGGATCTGATGAAGTTAGAAATAGAGAATATGGGGAATTTGAGAAGACTAAAGAGAATATAGAGAAATTATACAGCATCAAAGAAAAAAAATTACAAGAATACTTTGAAAGACTTGTTCGTAAATATGATTTTTTAGAAATTCAACCTCATTATAAATCTAGTGATCAGAAAATTTACAACATAGAATTATACAATTTATCTAAAAAATATAATAAAAAGTTAATAATGGGAACGGACACTCATGAGGTTGATACGTATAAACAAGAGTGTAGAAAAATACTTAAAACTGCTAAAAAAATGTTATATGTGAATGAGGACGATTTTGATTTAACATTTAGAAGTTTTGATGAACTAGTAATTGAATGTGGAGAACAAGATTGTTTCGAAGATAGCATTTATTTAGAAGCCATAGAAAATACAAACGTTCTATCTGATATGATAGAAAATTTTGAATTAGATAAGTCTTTTAAATATCCAAAACTATATGAAAATGAAGAATTGCAATATACTAATTTAATAAAGTCTAAGTTAGAATACAAAACAAAAAATAATATTATAGACATTTCTAGGATTGAAGAATATAGAAATAAATTAAACTTAGAATTCTTGGCATTTAAAAAACAAGGTATGCTTAGTTATATATTATTCGTATCAGAATTATGTGATTGGTGTTCGGACAATAACATTCCAATTGGATTTGGAAGAGGTTCTGTGACAGGCAGTACTTCGGCATATATATCAGACATTACAGATGTAGATCCAATCAAAAGAAATACAATATTTTCAAGATTCTGCAATGATACCAGAATATCGTTAGCTGATATAGATTTAGATTTTGCTCCGCAAGACAGAGGAAAGGTATATAAGTATATCTCTGATAGATTTCCAAATAATAGCACATCCTATATAGTGACATTCAATAGTATATCTGAAAAGGGAACTATAGGAGAAATAACTAGAGCGTTAAAATATGACTTTCAAAAATCTATGGATATAAAAAATGAGTTCGAGGAGAACGAAGAGTTATGTAGAAAAAAATATGAAGAAGTTTTTTATTATTATGATGGATTAATAAATACGTATATAAGCTCTGGAAAGCATCCATGTGGATTTTTAGGATCACTAACAACTCTTGATGATAATCTAGGATTTTACTATGACAAAGGCGTGGCTATATCTCAATGTGACATGAAGGCTGTGGATAGTTTGAATTATGTAAAATTCGATATATTGGGACTTAAAAATATAGGCATAATAAAAGAAGTTTATCAGATACTTGGAGTTAATTATAAAAAATCTCATGAAATAGATTGGGACGACAAAGATGTTTGGAATGACATCGTAACTTCTCCTGTTGGTATATTTCAATTTGAATCGCCATATTCATTCGGATTATTAAAACAATTCTTGCCCCAGCAAGTAGATGATCTAAGCTTACTAAATGCCAGTCTCAGACCTTCTGGAGAGTCTTATAGAGATAGCATATTAAAAAGAGAATTTCATCATAATCCAACTAAAGAAATTGATGAGTTATTAAAAAATAATTACGGATATCTGGTTTATCAAGAAGATCAAATAAAATTTCTACAAGAAATATGTGGATTTAGTGGAGGAGAAGCTGATACTGTAAGACGAGCTATTGGTAAAAAAGATGAAAAATTACTAGCTGATATGTTACCAAAAGTAAAAGAGGGATATATAAAAAATTCGTCAAAAGATAAATATATAGCAGAAGAAGAAGTTGGAGAATTTATACAAGTTCTATCGGATTCATCTGATTATGCTTTTGGATTTAATCATTCTACTTCATATTCTATGATAGGATATACATGTGCGTATCTAAGATATCATCATCCTATAGAATTTATTACAGCCTTTTTAAATACAGCTCAAAACGAAGATGATACTAGAATGGGATTTGAATTATCTAAATTAAAAAATATAAAAATAAATCCAATAACATTTGGAAAATCTACTGATAGATACAACATTAAAGACGGAGAGATATATAAAGGAATGTCGAGTGTTAAGTTTATTAATAGCCAAATACCAGAAGAGTTAAATGAATTATATAAAGAAAATTTATCATTTCCACAATTATTATCTAAAATAAAAATAAATACATCTGTAAACTCTAGACAACTTGATGTTTTAATTAAAATCGGATATTTTAAAGATTATGGGGGGATTAATAAGTTACTTGAATATTTAGAATGGAATAGTAGATTTTCAAAAAAGACTTATAAGTTAGAAGGAATAGATGAGGATATAGAAAAATATATAACTTATGGATATAGAAAAGAAATTATAAAAGAACGAGTTAGAGTAAAAAAAGATATATGGGATAAATGCGGTTCAATAATAGAAGAGAAAAGGAACACTTATATTGTGGAATACGATAAAGAGATTATGATTTATCCATTTTGTGAAAAAACTAAAACAATGTATAAGAATATTGATAAAGAATATATATTAGATAATATATGGAATAATTTAGCCGATGATAATATTGATTTATTAGAAAAGCTAAAATATGAAATGGAGTATCTAGGATATATATCAGAAATACCAAATAATATAAGTGTAGCTAAGGCAGAGATGGTTAGCGTAAAATATAAATCAGTGAATCTAAAATCTATGAGGAACGGAGATAATAAATGGGTTAAGTTCAAAAAAGACGAAGTAGTTCTTCCCAAAAAGGGAGATATTATTCTATTTAAAACCTCAGATATGTATTCTAAAATAGGATATAAAGGAAGGAGGGATTTATACATTAAAAGATATGAAAAGTTATAAAATAAACTCTTGACAGCACCTAATATATATGGTACTATATACATAACAACTAGGAGGTTATATGGAAACAGATTATAGCACATTTATGTTATGGCTATTAGATAAATTAGATTTGAAATATGATTATATTGAACGTGAGGATAAAGGTGATTATATCCTATCCCAACATATATTGGGTAGTGATGAGCATGCCTCACTTCAATTATTCGTAGATAATGGATTTTGTTTATCTCATAATTCAATGATAGATGGAAAGAATAGAGTTCATATTAGAGAATTAGCAAAACAAGTCGGACACGGAAAGGAATATGTGGAATGGTTATTACAGGAACATAATGTATCTAATCCTCATCTAAATAATTATAAGGATTTGATTATTAAGAAAAGTTTAAAGGAGAAATATGATTTCAAAAAGTATAAGAAGCTAGTTGATATATTTGGAAAATTATATATTAGTCAATCTTATATACTTGGAATAGACGAAGTTAGAAAAGTTTCAGTTGATAAATTTAATTCTAAAGTTAAGAAGAAAAAGAAATCATCTATGACTGAAATTGAAATGTCACAAGAGGAATATCAGAAATGTAAAGAATATATCGAAGGGAGAATGTTATCAATTCAAGAAGGAAGAGTTGAACCAACTAAGTTACAATTTAGTAGTGGGTATTCTATAATTGGAATAGCATTAAGGTATTCAGATGGATTTTGTAAGTATAGATTATTATCTGATTCATTTAGATATTGTAGCAAGGGAACTTACTCACAACTATTTGAAATCAGAAATAATAACACATTAACGTGTATTATTACTGAGGGGGAAATCGAAGGATTAAGTTTACAGAATTGTGTGGAATATGATTTATATAGCTTTCATAATTGCAATAGTATCACCAATAATGGAATATCACAATTAGAAAGTTACGATAAAATTATCATGTTCATAGATAATGACAAATGGAATGAGGTGAAAGATTCTCTGATAAATCAAGTTAAAAGTATATATCCAAATAAGGAAGTTTTATGTCTGGCTAAATTTGATAGTAATGATAAGAAACTAGATTTCAATAAAACTCTGATTAAAAAAGAATTAAAAGGATATATAAATAAAATCTTGACAGAGATATAGAATTATGGTATAATAATTAGTAACTAAAATTAAGATAGGAGAGTGGTTAGATGGGATTAGTTAGAAATTTAGTAAGGTCTAAAAATGAAAAGAAGAAGAACGAGGGGATTTATGTAAGTTACAAAAATATGATTTTTTATGGGGCTACAGGAAAAAGTGCGTTGATTGGTGGCTTATCAGAAAATATGGATAGTCCTATATTAATCCTAAGTCCAGCGGGAGGAAGTGAGAAGATAGAACAGGAATTTAGCAATACCATATCATACCCAGTTAGAAGTATTGATGAATTGAATAAGATATATAAAGATACTTTATCTGATTTTAATACTATAAGAGCCTTGCAAAAAGTTTTAGTAGAAAATGATGCTACTAGAATAGACTCCGCCAAAAAACATTATGGTGAGGAGTGGGATGAGATTCTTGAAATGGCAATTAGTGGAAGATTACCAATTTCAGCAATAGTATTGGAGGAGGTATCTACAATATCAAATTGGCTACAGCAGGAATTAGAGGATGAAATGGGTAAAACTCATTTGGGGGAGGACAAAGGAGACTTAGGGGTAGATTGGAATAAATTTTCAAGAACAGTTATGGATTTTTATACTAAGTTTTTAAACTTACCTATAACAACAATATTAAACACTGGAGAAATTCATCCAAAAGAAAAACAGAAATTAACTCAAATAATTCCAGATTTATGTAGTGGAGGTGCAAGTAGAAGATTAACTGATTTAGTGGGTAATGTATTTTATTGTAATAAGACAGATGATGGTAAATATTTTGTAAGATTAACTAAGAATAAAGATATCTTTGCAAAAGATAAATTATTGCCTGTTAAAACAACTTTAAAACTAGAAAGTGAAATAGATGTAACTGGAAACCCATCTGCGTTTTGGGAATATGTTAGTGAAATCACAACAGATATCATAAAAACTAAAAATAAAAAGGAGAGTAAATAATTATGGCTAAGAAAAAAGTAGAGGCATTTGAAAAAGCAGGACAAGGTTACTACATAATTGGAGAAGTAAAGGACGCTTCAAAAGAAGAAAAGACATCAAACGATGGAAATATTACATGGATGGAATATAGGGCAAGGATTAAAACTCCAGAAGGAGTGACTATATTTGTTAAGAATAATAGATATGAAGCTACTGAGGAAAAACCTGAGCACTCTTTTAAAACTGAATCATTTGAATATTGGGAAAGTTTGATAGAAACAGATTACTCAGTGAAGTCAAATAGAGATTTTGTTTCAGTTAAAGGTAATAAAAAATCTGATATTAAAATGTTCAATTGGTTAACTAATTTCGAAAAAGACGATGGTCAGATTTCATACAATATTGATAATCTAATATCTCATATAGATTATACTGTTGGAGAAGATGAAGTGGTTACTTTAAACTTTCAAAAAGGGGATTCTATTTTCAAAGATAGGAAAACTACATTTAATGCAACTATGTATATTGGAGAAATTGAAGGAGATAAATTATTTTTGACTGATGGAAAAGTTGAATATCCAAATACTTTAACAGTTGAACTAGATGAAGGTATGGAAAATAAAGCTGTTCTAGGTCAAGGGTATAAATTTAGACTTAGATTGGAAAAAGGTAAAAAAGCTCAAGTTGAGTCTGGGACTGCAAATTGGGGAGACGAAGGATCTTCTGGAGCATATGATCCCGATAAATTAATTGTAGAAGCAGTTGAATCATTTATCAAAGATATGAAATTAGGAAGTGTTGTATCATCTAAGAAATCAAAATCTACTAAAACAGAAGTCAAAGAGGATGAACTACCATTTTAGTATGATAAATTAATAATGAGGGGTTGAAATATACTCCTCATATTTTTATAAAAGGGAGAAATTATGTTGGTCAATGAAATAGAATTAAATTTTATAAATAATATCATGAAAGATAATTTGTTATATTTAAAAACTAAAGTAAAATTAGAAACGTTAAATGATCCTATTGCTAAAACAATGTTCTTTGAAATAGGAAAGGCTATGAGTACTTACGGTCAATTAGTCCCACAAAAACACCTTTCAGCACTTATTAATGATGAGGGTAGAATTTCAAATTATAATAAACTGAATTACCCTTTAGAATTAACTAGTGTATCTAATCTATTAGAGTATATAGATAAATTTGATACAGATATTAAATTTTCAACATTAGAAAAAACCATATCTGAAGAATATATTAGAAAAAAAATGAAAGTAATAGCCGAGAATATGAATGATGACGTTTACGATAGTAAGAAATCAGTTAAAGATATAATGAGAAAATATAGCTATTCAATAGATACTCTTAAATATGATAATGATGAAACTATACAATTCGTATCGGTTGAAGATATAGTAACAGAGGAAAAGAAGAGATTACAATCAAAAGAAAAAGTCAAGTATGTTAAAACTGGTTTTAATTTCATAGATGACATCGCAGGAGGAGTCACATCCCCATCTACAATTTATTTAGTAGCACCAAGTTCAGTGGGGAAAAGTATATGGTTATATGATGCAACTGTTAGAGCGTTGAGATCAGGTAAAAAAGTTTTATTTGCAACAGTAGAGATACCTACCGAAGAGGCATACCTTAAAATATTATCTAATTTTGCAGGAATAAAATACCATACTATATTGAAAAAAGACTTCACCCCTGAGGAACTAGATCAGTACATTAAAGCACTTGAGGAGTTTGAGCAATATAAAGATAGCCTATATTTGATATATGATGAAACAGGTCTTAGTCCAGATGATATAAAACATTATTACAAACAATTAGAAAAATGTGGAATAATATGTGATTTCATAGCAATAGATTATCTAGGATTGATGAGATCAAATGATGATACTCATGGAGAAAATGAAAGATATGCGTTGTTGCCGAAACAAGTTAGAATTCTTAGCCAAGAAACAAATAGTATAATATATATACCTCATCAATTAAAAACACAGAAGTCGACATCTGATATAGATGATTTGAATCCAGCTGATATATATTTTGCAATGCCATTGATGCACGAATCAACATTGGCATATTTTATGACTAGAAATAAAGAAGAAGGTGACCTTACTTTTGTTAGAAATTTTAAAAGTAGAATAGGAGAATCCAAGGGAACTTATACATTCAGAAATGCGGATAGAAACTATATAAATTTGGGTAAAGATGAGCTTTATAGTGGGAATGCTTGGTAATTTAAGGAGGAATAATGGAGAGTAAAGTATTTATTGGAGATAATGAAAGAGAAGTTATAACTAAGTTTCATAAATTTTTAAGTAGATTTAAGAATCCAATTTTAGCCGGATTCAATATTACGGGATTTGATATTCCAATAATTAAAAGTAGATTTATTAAATATGATTTACCTAAATTAGATATATTTGGAAATAAATACGATTGTTTAGATTGTAGAGATACACTAGAAAGTTTAACGGCTAAAGGCACATTGCAAAATTATTTAGACTTCTTTGAAATGGAAGGTAAATATAATGGATATAATGGAGCAAGTGTTCAAGGATTATATGAAGAAGGTAAATGGGATGAGATAGAGAAATACCAATTACAAGATTCAATTATTGAACATCGATTATTGGATAAAATATTAAGATATAGTAAAACCAAATATAATATGGATAAAGTAATCACCTTCGACATTGAGGTTATAATTGATCCTAAAAAAGTGGTTATGGATTATAAATTACCTACAGAAGAGGAGTCATATCTAGAATATGAAAAAGTATTAAAGGGCAAATATAAACAAGATAAAACTATTGCTAAATATTTATCAGAATTTAAGTATAAAGATGTGGTTGCTAAATATGATTTAGATTTCGATAAAGAAAAAAGTAAATTAATATTCGATAAATTCTCTAATCAAGTCATTAGTGTTGGAGTATCTTGGGGATCTATCGAGGAAGTTGAGGTTGGATTCTAATGAAATGGATACAGAAAGATATTAAGACTGAATTTAATATTGTAAATGATCCTTATATAAAAAACTTAAAAGAGTCTGCTAGTCAGATAATATCTCACATTAATAATAAATCTGTCATCATTCTTAATACAGACTTTGATGCTGATGGTTTAGGATGTGCGTATGTTTGGGATTGGTTTTTAGAACAAATACAGTACGAAAGTCTAATACATATTCCTCATAGAAGGGATGGGTATGGTATTAACTGTGATTGGATAAAAAATAATAGAGATGTAGATTTGATAATAACTTCAGATAATGGAGTTACAAAAGTTAAAGAAGTTGAATTAGCTAAATTTTATGGAATTGATATCTTAGTTACCGATCATCATTTACCAGAAGAAATATTACCCAACTGCACTGTAGTTAATCCTAAATGTGGATCATCTGAATTCACAAAAGAATTGTGTGGTACAGCTATTATGTGGTATTTAGTTAGAGAATTATTGCTACAAATGAACTATTCTTCTAATCCTATGGATATTATAGATATGGTAGCGATAAGTACTATAGCAGATATGGTAGATATGGATGGAGCAAATAGACAGATTGTAAAAGCAGGATTAGCTAAAATTAATAGTAGAAAATTCTCAAGTAAAGGGTTAGAACTACTATTCCAAAATTATGATTCTGAAATATTCTCAGATACAATTGCATTTGGAGTAGTCCCTATATTAAATAGTGCTAGTAGATTAGAACATATGGATTTAGCTTTTCAATTGTTAAGAAAAGGTAAGTTGGAAAATTATGAATATATGGTTGATTTAAATAATAAGAGAAAAGATATTCAACATAAATTTTCTAGCTTGGCAATTGAAACTATAGATAATAGTAAAAATATAATAATTTACAATAATGATGATATAGGTAAAGGTATAATTGGATTAGTGGCTTCTGATTTAATGAATAAATTTTATAAGCCTACTATAGTCTTATCAGATAAACATGGAAGTGGTAGATCAGTTGATGATGTACATTTATATAATTTAGTATTTAAAAGTGAAAACGAATATATAACATCTGGAGGTGGACATAAAAATGCACTGGGGGTAGGGGTATCCTCATATAAAAAGTTTAAAAAAGAATTGGAAAACTATTGTGATATTCATATTTCAAAAGAACAAATCAATCCTAGAAGTTATTATTGGAAGGAAATATTTTCAGATGAAGTTGAATACACTTATGATTATTTAAATAAATTACGTCCGTTTGGAATGGGAAATGAGTCGCCAAGTATAATTATAAAAAACCAAGTTGTTAAATATTATAATTTAGTAGGAAAGCAACAAAATGTATTAAATGTTACATTGGAATCTGGAATAAAATTACTTAGGTTTAAATATGGTAATGAATGGGATATAAAAATAGGGGATAATATAGACATCCTTGGTAAAATTAATAAGAACGAGTGGAATAGTCGGATTACATATCAAATAATGGTGGAGGATATAAATGGAGAAAATGAGAGTTAAAAAGTTTAGTGAGGATTTACCAGATTTTAATTACACAGAAAAAGGAGATTGGATTGATCTTTATATAAATAGAGCAACGTGTGTAGAAAATGCCCCTCACCTTATAGAAGAAGCACAAAAGGATAGGATAAATACTTTTAATCATAGTGGAGAACTTTATTATGACGAAGGAGATGTTATAATAGTAGGGTTGGGAGTTGCAATAGATTTGCCAGATAATCACGAAGCTAATGTCGTAGTTAGATCAAGTACTTTTAAAAATACAGGATTAATTCTTACTAACGATATTGGTGTGATAGATGAAATTTATAAAGGAAATAACGATGAATGGCAAGGTATGTTTTATGCAACTAGAGATGGTCAGATAAATAGATTTGATAGATTGCTACAATTTAAAGCTATAAATAAAATGAAAAAGCCAGAAATAATATATGTTGAGAAATTAAATAATGATGACCGTGGAGGATACGGAACAAGTGGGAGGTAATAAATGTTACTTCGAATTTTATACGAAAAAGCAATACAAGAGCATGGTGCAATAATCGAAGCCTTTTATCATTTAAATAAGAAGTATAAAAACTATTTTGATTATGATAAAGTTTGGGAAGTTCTGGAAAATAAGGAGATAATATATGCAAGCATATTCAATTTTGATAAATAGAAAGCTAAACGAATATATGAAGGGTGAACACTCTAGCTTCCCAAATAGATTATATTCTCATTTAAATCATAAGTATAAAAATAGTTTTAAGTGGGATAAAATGGATGAGAATAAACACATGTGGGAAAACATAGCCAAGGGTAGAAAATTTGAAGACATAATGAAATTATATGACACACACCTTAAGAAATATGAAATAGTTGAATTAGATACTGAAACATTTTTAATTGACTTAGGGTGTATACTAACATTAGGTCAGAAATTGCAATTTACGAAAAAAGGCGAAGAGATTGGAATGGGTATAAATATGCAGGACATACTGCGAAAATTTAATTTTTAGGAGTGTATTATATGAATAAAAAAAGGGTATTATAGACATTGGAAAGGCGAATTCTACAAAGTTCTATGTATAAGTAGAAACTCTGAAGATTGTGTTAATAAACGAGTTATATATAAGAGTTTACAAGAAACAAGTCTCCCAAATGGAACAATATTTGATAGAGAGTACGACATGTTCTTTGATGATGTTTTATATAACGGTGGATGTGAGGAATATACTATCTGTAGATTTAAAAAGTTAAATTTTAAAGAAGTTGTATTGGTGTGGCTAGGTTTCAGAAATAAAATAGATAGTTTTCAAATAGGAGGGGAAAGTTGATACATTATAAAATTGAAAACAAAGAAGGGGCTACAGTTGATATTTCTAAAAATGAGATGAAAGAGTTTTGCGATTTGAATGGGTTAAATGTAACACATCTACATAAAACTAAACCTAGTTACAAAAATACATTTACTAAGAAAGGGAAACCTAAGCCATATAAGGAAAGGTATAAGGGTTATAAAATTTGTGAAGTATATGAGGACAGTGTAGACTTTGAAGATGCCATATTTTCTGTGGTCGAAAACGAAAGGGTAATAACGAAAGTGGATAATCAAGAGATGAGAGAGAACTCTAAAAATATATTAATAATACCGGATCTACATGCTCCTTTTATATTGAAAGGTTATTTAGAATTCTGTAAGAGTATTTATAAAAAATATGATTGTGATTACGTGGTATTTTTAGGAGATTTGATTGACAATCACTTTTCAAGTTTCCACGACATTGATCCAGATGGATACGGAGCAGGAAAAGAGTTAAAATTAGCTAAAAAACAAATCAAAGAGTTCTATGAAGAGTTCCCTAGGGCATCTGTATGTCTAGGAAATCACGACTCTCTATCATCTAGGAAGTTATTCAAGGCAGGGCTATCAACTAAGTGGTTACGAGGAATAGGTGAAGTTTTGAATACTCCTACATGGGAATATTCAGATAGTTGGATAATAAATGAAATTAAATATTCTCATGGAGTCGGAGGACAAGCCACCAAGAAGAGAGATGATCAACATATGTCTCAAGTGCAAGGTCATTATCATGGACAGACTTATTTGAATTTTAAAGTTAATCCATTAGGTAGAAAAACTTTTGCAATGCAATTAGGAGTTGGGTGTGATCAGAAACAATATGCGTTTAATTATGCTAAGGATTTTGGAGTATTTCAAGTCAATGTCGGTGTTATACTAGATAATGGAAAACTTCCTATTATAGAGCATATGACCCCTTAATTCCAATTTTAAGCTAATATAAATGTTAAGCGACACATAGTATGAAAAGTATTCTAACTAGGCTGTATACCACCTATATAAGCCTTAATCTAATACTAGGAGGTAACATATGGTAGAAATAAATTTAGAAAGAGATTGGTATTTAATACATAAAAATAAACAATGGATAATAGCTAGGAAAACTCCATGTAAAATTAAAGTTAAAGGAGAGTCTAGAAATAGTTTCAAATTATATAAATCTTCAAGTTTTAATAATCCAGAAATAGCTTTAAAATATTATCTTGAACATATAAGGTTAGATGATAATGACATTGCTAGTTGGAAGGAGTTGGTAAAATTAATCAAAGAAGGACAGGAACTTATCAAAAAGTGGATGGTGGAAATATATGGCTAGAGACAACTTAGTGTTAGCTCCAAATTGTAAATTGTGTAAAGTTTTTGGAGTAAGGTGTGAAGGTATGAGATCTATAAAAGGTTCGGATCTATTTAAGTGCCCTTCATTTATAAAACTTAAAGCTTCGCAAATAATAAAAGAGGATTTATATATACCTTACCCTGTAAAAGTTAAACGATCGAAGGTGTAATATGGTAGGACAATTAAGAGTTTATAGCGGTAATGATGTATTCTTCGCTCCTATCATCATATTAGTAAATGACCGAGTTGAGTTTGGAAATCTCAAATATGAATATGGAATAGCAGAATGTTTTGATTTCATCGAACAGGATAAAATAGATGGGATTGAGATTGATCATTTAAAGGTTGATAGAGGAGTCGAATACTGCAAGGATGTTGATGTTATCAAGAAGTATTATGACGGTGAGGCAGGATGTATTGTAATTGAATTTAGATAAAAAGGAGGGGTTAAAGATAAAATTATATATAGATATAGATGCTACTCTAGTAGATAGTGTAAAGAGATTTATAGAATATTATAATAAAAGATATTCACAAAATATAAATCCTATTGATATAAAAAAGTGGGATTTCTCGGATAAGTGTAAATTTAAAGAAGTCTCAGAAATAGAGGATATATTTGCGGACAAAGAATTTTATTATGATATAGATATATTTGAGGATGCAATAGAAGTTATCAACAGATTAAGAAAAAGACATGAGATAATATTTGTTTCAATAGGTACTTCTGAAAATGTAATAAATAAAATTAGATTTTTAAATGAGAGGTTTAAAGGGCTAAACCAAGTAATGCTAATAAAAGATTATGTATTAATGGATAAATCAATTGTTAACATGGAAGGTGGTGTATTTTTAGATGATCACAGTGGAAATTTAGATAGTACGAATGCCAAATATAAAATGTTATTTGAATATAGACACAGATTAGACTTCAATAAAGATTGGTGTGGAAAAGTTACAAATAATTGGTTAGGATTTGAACAATATGTTAATAATATAAAAGGAGGTATACAGTGAAAATATATTCTATAAGTGGAAAAGCCGAAAGTGGAAAGGATTCTGCATGTGAGGTTATAAGAGAGCACTATGAAAGAAAAGGATTAAAAGTGTGTCATCTTCTATTTGCAAAGTATATTAAAATGTATGCTAAAGAATATTTTGGGTGGGATGGTTCAGAAGAAACTAAACCAAGAGAGTTATTACAAAAAATTGGTACAGACACAATCCGTGAAAGACTAGGAAAGATTGATTTTCATGTAGATAGATTGACTGAAGATGTGGAAATATTATCAGATTATTTCGATATATTTCTTATATCAGATACTAGATTTGAAAATGAAGTTAGTAAAATGAAATATAAATTTGGGAAAGATATTACCCATATTAGAATTGAAAGACCTAATCATATTAGTAAATTATCTTATGAACAATTACAACATAGTAGTGAGTCCTCATTAGATAATTATACAGAATGGGATTATATGATATTTAATAATGGAACACTAGAAGAATTCGAAGAAATGGTTAAAAATACCTTGACAGAATAGAATAATTATGGTAAAATATGTGGTAAGGTTATTTAATTAGCTTTGCCACATATTTTTATTTTAAGGAGGGGTTTGAGTTTTATGGATATTATAACAGCTAGAAGTCAAAGAGATGATTTCTACACATCTACAATGGAATATAATGACAAAGTAATTGTAGGAGTCGGAACATCTGTAGAGAAATCTATTGATGGGTTGAAGCATGGTATTGACAATAATAAGGTGCAATGTGTGAAAACATAAGGAGATAACAATGCTTCTAAAATTAAAAGGAATATTACAAGAATGTTCAGATGAGGAGATACATCAATTTTATCTAACATTGCGTAAAGAATGTAAGATAGCAACGAGGGAAGATGAGGAACACCACATATGGGAAGATATGAGATTCTTTTTACAAAATAAACATAAGTCATTTATCACTAAGGAAAAACAAACAAGATTAACAGTCAAAGGGTTCATTGTTTTAGGCTGGCTTGAGATGATGGAAAGCAAACAGGAGGAGGGTAAATGATAAACTTAGATAGTTATATTACACATGCTATAAATTCCATTATAAGAGTTAGTAATGGTCTAATTAAATTGTGTGTAGTCGAAAAAATTTTTGATGAGCAAAACAGATTTGTTATTTTAGTGTCAAATTTAAAACAAGCACTGGAAGATTTTAAAAATAATAAAAGGAGAGGATAATGTCAGATAAGGATAAGAGAATATTAATGTATGCTTTCAGATACTCATTAGGTAGAATGACTGGAGCTGTTGACGATGTAATATCAACGATCTTAAATAATGTGGATTTCTTTGCATCTTGGGAATTAAAGAGTTTTATACAAGAAATTAAAGACTATCCGAATCTAAATATATGTAGGCGTGAATGGTATACATTTATTGAGAAGTTAGAGGAGTTGATATAATGTCCAGAATATTCATAACTGGAGATACTCATGGAGATAATAGTATTCATAAATTAAACACTAAAAATTTCCCCATTCAATATAAACTTACAAAAGAAGATTATGTTATAATATGTGGAGACTTTGGATTTATATGGGATAAAAAACTAAGCCACCGTGAAAAATATTGGTTGGATTGGTTGTATGATAAACCTTGGACTACACTGTTTGTTTCAGGAAACCACGAGAATATTCCACGATTAAATGCTATGGAAATATCCAATTGGAATGGGGGTAAAATACACAAAATAAATGAGTCAGTGTTCCATCTTATGAATGGACAAATATTCAACATTCATGCTAAAAAGTTCTTCACAATGGGAGGAGCTAATAGCCATGATAAAGCTTGGAGAATTGAACATAATAAAACTCATAAAAGTAAAGTTTGGTGGAAAGAAGAGATACCTTCTAAAAAAGAATTAGATGAAGGCGTTCTTAATTTAGAACAGCATGATTGGAAAGTTGATTACATATTAACTCACTGTGCACCATTTGCTATTGAACAAAATTTATTCAGTAATCCAAAAATAAATGCCATCACATCCTATCTCAACAATATAAGTAAGGCTGTGAATTATACAAAATGGTATTGTGGACATTATCATTTAGATAAAATGGTAGATGACAATATTAGATGTATATATGATGATATAATAGAAATATAAGGAGAAAATTATGAAAAATAAATGCATTAATAAGATTTGTATGCGATCAGAATGTGAACTTGAAAATTGTAAAATGTGGATTTTGCAAAAGGCAAAGGAACATATTGTAAATGGATTAATGGCTGATGTTGGATGTATATATCTAGAAGAAGAGAAAGAGGAGATTCTAAAGAGACTAGCAGAAGAGCTAGTTATCTATAGAGAAGAATTAGACATTATGATTGAGAGTTTAAGATAATGAGATTTATTCTCATAATAATATTCCTCATATTTAATTTATCAGTATCTCCAATCTATGAGTTGCAGGAATACAAGGATATTCTACCTAAAATTAAATTAACCCACCCTGAATGGTATGATAACTTTGTATCAGATTCTAGATCAATGTTGCAAAATATTAAATTTTATGTTACAATCGATTATCAATATGGAGTAATTTACATCAATGAAGACTTTTGGAATGAATTGACTTATAAGAATAAGAAAAACATTCTTAGAATACTACTAACTATATATTATGAAGAAACAAATAAACTAGATGCAAACTGGAGGATCGAATAAATGAATGAGTGGATACGAGACAAAAAAATTGAGACAACTAACTCAGGTTGGATATTAGAATGTGATCATGGTATTAAAATATTCGTAAATCATAAAATGACTAGATTCCTAGAAATTAATGATGACATCAGAGATATCAGTGATTATGATGTGATGAAACGTTGTATCAAAATAATAAGGAGATGGGTTAGATAATGAAGAAGAGATTAGAATTGGAACTTGGTAGATATCATGATATAGTGTATGGGAAAATATTATATCAAGATGATAGCTTGAGGAGAAAAGGATTTCATCCCAGAATTATAGAATCTCATAATGGATATCAAGTGGTATCTGAATCCTCTTTTAAAATAGGTGATAACTTTTTAATGATTAGAGGAACTGATACCCACAAGGATGAAATTACCTCATCTTATAAATTCGACACAGAACAAGAATCTATTAACTGGATAGAGAACATTACAAAATTAATAGACAGGATTAATAATATTCAGTTACTGGACATTGACTATCCAATAGGAAAACAACTTAGAAAAATTGAAAAGACGCAAAACTATGATTTTAATTGGAGAAGTGAAAAACAGCCTAAATATCAGATATATTATAGTTATCCAAGGCTTGACTTTCAAATGTGTAGCGAGCACGTATTTAGGAGTTTTGAGCCTTACTTTTCAGAAGGGTTGGCAAAGGAGTTAAAAGATGAGTTGAATAAAATGGATTTCGACAAAATAATTTGGTAAATTAAATTTGAAAGGGGATAAAATGAAAGTTATATTTCTTGAGAATTATTGCAACAAATTAAATGACATGAATTATTCACAGGGTGAAATAATTGAAGTTGAAAATGTATATGATGAGTCTGACAAATACGTCAGATATTTTTATTGTAAGAATACTAACACAAATACAATGGATTGGATTGATAAAAATTCAGTGGAGGAAATAAATGAAAATAATGGAATACAGATTTAAATTGAAAGATGTGAGACCTATACCCTTTGAAGAGGGTGATTACATTGAAAATATGAACGACGTAATGTACTTATATTATACCATTAAAGTTAAGAATTCTCATAATGAAATAATTGAAATATCTGCATATGATTATCCCTGTATTCAAGATTTAGGAAAAATGTATAATGATTTGTTCAAAATGGACGTCATCAAGTTTCCGGAGTGTGAATATAAAGTAAATATGAAAGTAGCTCCTTGGGGAATGGATCATAGTATTAGATTAGAAAAGTTCAACGAACATTATAATCTATATCTATACGAAGAGTTTGGCAGTTCTATTGTATTGGATTATTTAACTGAAAAAGAACTATGTGATATGATAAAGTATATTGATAGAAAAATATCTAAAGCTATCAACAAATATAATAGGGGGAGATATGTATGAGAGTAGTCCAAAAGTTAGCGAGATTGAATAATAGGAAACATAAATTGAAACTATTATCAAAAATCCCACATGGATCTTATTGTGGGAGATGTCGATATAAAATGTGGACTAAAATTAGGCGAGATATATTTTATGATGGTAGAAGATATAAAATTAAAACTTGGTATCCACATTGTAAATTGTATAGGAAATCAAGTAAAGAAGATCCAATATTTGATGAAGGTGTGAAACATTGTGAGTATAATTGGGAGGATGAAAATGTATAAAATATTAGAAGGAAATTCAATTGAAGAGTTAAACTGTAAATTAGTGGAGGAAAGCAACATTGAAGAAATAGGAGTAGTAAGCTCTTGTTATTACATGGATCATAATATGAATGATGGTATAATTAGTGATGAATATGTATCATATTGTGTTCCTATTAAAATCAAGGAGGATGACAATGTACAATGAACAAGACGTTAAAACGATATACAAATGTTTAAGATGTGAAGAATGTGGTGGAAACGTAGAAATTCCAGATGGGAATATGTTATTATCCTATCCACCACAGAGAAGATATAAATGTTCAACATGTAAACAGGGTTATACTTTAAAAGAATCAGATTTTCCACATATGGATTATTATACTTTAAAAGGAGATAAGATATAATTATAAAAATAGGAGGAGACAATGTTTGAACCAAAAGTTAAAGAACATATATTAGCGGACGCACTTAAAATAGCATTAGCAGAGCATTTAGAGATTAATTATACGGAAGATGAAGTTAAGAAGGGATTAAAAGGTAAAGTAGGAGAATGTATAAAAAATTCAATAGCGTATAATAACAAACGTATATGTATTGGATTTTGTGTATTTGAAGGGAATGATTTAATTAATTCAATCAATGTAGTTTTACATGCATTAAACTATGATAAGAATAGAAATATGATAGATAATACAGATCTAGGTGAATATAAATTCTACTCAATTGATGAATGTATCCCAGAGGTAACCGAAAAGGAATTGAGAAAGAGGATGATTAAAATTGGAAAGGGGTATAAAAAGTTAGCAATTCAACAATTGAAACTAATTTACAAAGATATTCAAGTTGGGAGCTTTAGTTTTAAATAGGCTACCGTTGTAGTCGGGAGATACAACATGTGTTTAAATGATATACTAGAAACATATAGGCTAGGTGAAAGAAATAGATTACAAATAGAATTGATGAAAGATTCTGAATTAGGATGTACAGAATGGGTAAAGAAATACGCATGTAAGTTCGCTGTTGTATATAGCACTGGCGAACGTGAGTTAGGAACGATCAAAACTATACTAGAAGAATTATGACCTCTCGGTATTTCACCAAGAGTATTTCTTCATTAAATAATGTTTGACAATGTCATTTAATTATGATATAATCTACATAGGAGGAAATATGGAAGAGAACATTTATATTGGGTCAGCTAGAAATCAAATATCAACAGGAATTAAAATGTCAGATCCAGATAAAATGGATTATCAATATGATAAACTATTTTATTATGTATATCGAAATTCAGATGGATTACAAGTCCATCATATGATAGATAATATTAGAATAAGAGAAGTTCTGAATCACCTATACATGGGTGAATTGATATCGATTTGGAGCGAGAAAAC
>Ga0222670_1000133_pt1 | contig 34629 bp, 27 predicted proteins | sample AntAcemetagen732_FD_181148 | JGI IMG/M metagenome (GOLD analysis project Ga0222670, IMG submission 181148) | Saline water microbial communities from Ace Lake, Antarctica - #732 | ecosystem: Environmental > Aquatic > Non-marine Saline and Alkaline > Saline | place: Antarctica: Ace Lake... | reverse complement strand
CATTTGACCTCTAAGTCCTAAATTTTGTAATACCGAAAAGCCAAGGCCAAAACCAGTACCATCTCCCTTATCAAAGGAAGCTTTATCTAAATGGTTTGTAGTCATCAGCTCAATACTCTTTCTGGACAAGATTTGTTTTCCGCCAAAAGTTCCTCCATTAAGGGTCATTTGTAAAAATTTGGCATAATCCATAGCGGTACTTAAAAGTCCAGCTCCGCCAGAATAACTCATTTTAGGTCCTTCAACATAAGCACCCTGACTTACCATAGTTCCTTTTTTTAAGGTTCTTTCAATTCCATCTTTTCCGGATGAATAAACAGTTGCCAAGCGGTTTGTTTTATTTTCAGGAAGATAAAAATATGTGTCTTTCATATCAAGTGGGTCTAGAATTTGATCTTGTAAAAATGAATCCAGTGTTTGTCCAGATACCACTTCAATTACAGCGCCTAAAATATCGGTACTATAACCATAAACAAATTGTTCGCCAGGTTGAGCGTCAAAAGGCAAACTCCCCATTCTTTTTACGGTCTCTAAGATAGGTTCATTCCTATCCGCAAAATACCATCCTTGAATCTTCGCTTCTTTCCATAAATCAGCAGCAACTCCTCCCCCGTACCCAATTCCGGCAGTATGTGTTAGTAAGTCTCTAAGGGTAATGGCTCTATTGGCTTTCACAATTTCGTAGCCTCCTGCTTCATTGGGAACAGCAACCTTAGTTTCTTTAAATTCCGGTATATACTTCCACAAAGGGTCAGAAATAAGTAACTTCCCTTCTTCCTGCAAAATCATGATCCCAGCACTAACAATTGCTTTTGTTTGAGAGGCAATTCTAAAAATAGCATCCTTTTCCATTACTTTGTTATTTTCGAAATCACTCATCCCTACAGAATTAAAATAGATAATCTTATTTTTTCTCACAATTAGGGCAACAGCACCTGATATTTTACTGTCGTTCACATATTCTTGTAAAACGTTTGTCAAATTATTTATTCTTTCAGAAGAAATACCCACTTCTTCAGGTAAAGTTTTCTCTAACTCTTGTCCACTAAGTAAAAATTGAAATAAAACTAAAGAAGTTATTAAGATTTTTGAAGCGTGATTATGTTTCATTGTGAAAAAATTAAAATTATACACCTAAACTTATTAAAAAATATTGATTTATAAATTTATAAACAAACATTCACAGTTTCAACAGAAGCAAAGGATAGTATTATATAAGAAAATGCTTAATATCATCGAAAAAACTCAATATTTGGTTCAAAAAAAGCTCATAGGGTTCAGATTTTAAAGACCTTCAACTTTAATAAGTTGGAAGTTTTTTTGATTTTAGTTCACTTGGTTTTATAAGTGTAAGGCTTGATTTTATAAAAACAATTTGAAAATCACAGCCCCATAACTGTAAATACTTTTAAAACAAAAAAAAATCCCTTAGATTAGTAGTATTAACAAAGCAGATATATACGCAATAGTAAGTTTAGCCCAGCTTAGGCAAGAATATTAAAGAAACAGAGAACTATGAAATATAATCTTTCTGAAATAATGTGTTTGGATATCTATACATCCTCTTTGTCTTACAAAGAATATGACAAAATTAAACTTCAAATTAAACCATCAAAAGCTAAATTTATGCCATTATTAAGTTGGGACATCTTTAGTCAGCACTATGTTAATACACTTGAAAACCTGAAAACAGAAAGCGACATTAAAATGGTAAAAGCATTTGCTGAAAAATCGAAATGGAAAAACGAAATAGATACTATTTTTAATAATCAAGATTTTGATGCCTTAATTATTACAGATGCAGCACAGAAAATTTTATGGGTTAATGATGGCTTCACACAAATGACAGGATACTCTAAAACATTTGCAGTTAATAAAAAACCTTATTTTTTACAAGGAATCAATACTTCGGCAAAAACAAAAAAGATAATTAGGAACAAACTAAATGATTTAAAACCATTTACAGGAATCATAACAAATTATCGGAAAGACAATACACCTTATGAGTGCGAAGTTAAAATCATCCCAATGTATAGCGAAAATGTAACTCACTTTTTAGCAATAGAAAAGCAAGTTGTATGAATATAGAGAAGCGAATTAAAACATCAACAACAACAATTTTTAAAGCAGTATTTCCTAATACTACAAATCATTACGACACCTTATTTGGAGGAACTGCAATGCAATTGATGGACGAAACAGCTTTTATAACTGCAACAAGGTTTAGTCGTCAACAAATGGTTACTGTAAGTAGCGATAAAATTGATTTTAAAAAACCTATTCCAGCAGGAACAATCATTGAGTTAATCGGATATGTAACTTACGTTGGAAATACAAGCTTAAAAGTTAGAGTAGACATTTTTGTGGAAGAAATGGATTCTGATTTTAGAGAGAAAGCAGTTTCAGGAGAGTTTACTTTTGTTGCAATAGATGAGAGTAAAACTCCAATGAAAATACTATAACCAAAAACGGTTAAGCTCAAATACCACTAAATACACTCATAACTTTAGGTTTAGGTATTGACTTGAATTTAAGTAGTGCAATTAATATAACTAATGTTGCCAAACGAAGACGAGAACTCTCAACTCATCTTAGAAATGGGATTGCTCATAGCCTTGAAATTGAAACTTTAACACTTAAAAATGTTGAGTTTTTAACACTTTATGATTCCTATAAGCATAAGGTGGAAAGACAACCATAACATCAGTCAAAGTCTTAATATTATAAGAATCTACTTATAAACAGTATCTGAGACAACAACTTTACTATCATACATATCTATTTTGTATTCTTTGATAGTTTTCAAGAGCTATATTTTCAAGAAAAACCTTGAAAAATTATGCCAGTGTTAAAGTTAATCTATTGATTTTAAGATAGTATTAATAAGGTTTCTATATTTAAATTAGAAATTACAAATTAATAATTAAAACACTCACATATGAGTACAACATATTTGAATACCAAGTCAAGAGGAATAACCAAGACAGTAGCTAAATTCTCCAAACAAGATGGACAGAGCAATAGTGAATTCCATGAATTTATTAAGGAGCAGGTAGTGGAGCACAGAAAAGAAGGAATGGACGTATTCAAGTCCCCGAGACCAGGAGAGGAACGAAATAAAGAATAACTTCCTACCAAGAAGGGAAAAGGAATAAATATCCAAGGACTAAAAGGCTATTTAGAAAATCTAAATAGCCTTTTATAAGTTTATGTAAAAAAGCATTAATAATTATAGAATATGACAAATTGTAGACTTTCCTAAAAATGAAAAAGAAGCAACCATAGAATGATAAAAAATCAACTGTTGAACCCTAAAAGTGCCACCTAAATATCATTTATCTCATTAGCTTCTTAAAAAATGAATTAGCTTAAAACTTTATGCCTAATTTTATTAAATGTGTCAGAACTAAATGATTGATTTTTTTACAATAACCAAATACACTCTAATGAAATACATACCACTATTTTTTGTTCTAATTGTACAATTAAGTTTTTCTCAAACACTTTTGCTACCTGACCGAATTTTTGATGGTAGCGAAATGCATGAAGATTGGGTTGTTATTGTAACCGGGAACAAAATTAGTTATGTAGGAAATGCATTAGCTGCAGCTCAATTAAAAACTACTAAAATAATTGATTTAAAAGGACGCACCTTGATGCCGGGTATTATTGAAGGTCACTCACATGTGTTGCTGCATCCTTATAATGAAACGGATTGGGACGATCAAGTATTAAAAGAATCTTACGTTGAGCGTGCTATACGCGGCACCATACACGCTAAAAATTCATTGATAGCGGGTATTACTACTATGCGTGATTTAGGTTCCGAAGGCGCAGGATATACCGATGTTTATTTAAAGAAAACGATTGATGAGGGACTAATTCCCGGGCCCCGCCTTTTGGTAGCAGGGCCAGCAATTGTGGCCACGGGAGCTTACGGACCAAAAGGTTTTCATGACGGGGTCATTGTTCCGCTGGGAGCAGAGCCTGCTAGTGGGGTGGTTCAGTGTATCCAAACCGTTCGCAGGCAAATAGGTAATGGAGTCAATTTCATAAAAATATATGCGGATTACCGCTGGACACCTGGTGCCGAATCTCAACCAACTTTCCTACAAGAGGAAATTAATGCCATGGTGGAAACTGCCAACAGTGCTGGAAAACTTGTTTTTGCTCATGCCAGTACTCCAGAAGGCATGTTACGCGCAATTAACGGAGGGGTTAAAACTATTGAACATGGTGATGGTGGCACCTTAGAAATCTTTAAACTAATGAAGAAAAAAGAAATAGGCTTTTGCCCTACTCTTGCTGCAGGACATGCCATTACTCAATATCGAGGATGGAACAAAGACAGCGACCCAGAACCTAAAAGTATTATGCAAAAAAGAAAAACCTTCAAAATTGCATTGGATTCTGGTGTACAAATTGTTTTTGGGGGTGATGTGGGTGTATTTACCCACGGAGAAAATTATCGAGAAATGGAACTCATGGTAGATTATGGCATGAAGCCATTAGATGTGCTAAAATCTGCTACCTCAGCAAATGCCAACATCTTCCAATTAAATGATTTAGGGCAGCTTAAAAAGGGCTTTGTAGCAGATATTATAGCGGTTTCGGGAAATCCTTTAGAACAAATTTCCGTGATGAAAAATGTGTCTTTTGTAATGAAAGATGGCCTTGTTTATAGGGAGTAGATCTCGCTTCAATTCAGCGCTAAGTATTCAAATTCACTTCACTTTTACAAAAGGGAATAATAGATTTTGATGGTAATTTTAAATTAACCATTGATAGTTCAAATAATGTACTGAGTCTAAAAAATGAAAGTCAAATCTTATTTGATGCTGATTATGCATCTAACCGCTTTGATTATTTTCAATTTAGAACTGTATATTTTGGAATGACTTGGCAGTTTGATTATTAGTTCATCATTATAGATTCGTTTTAAGGTTCCGTAGCATCTAGATAAGAGGAAAGCTAAAAATCTATCTTTACTAAAAAAGAGATGTTTTAGGTCATTGTTTTCCAAAGGCAATTAAAAACTAAATCTCCTTCAAAACTTCAACACTTGGTTATAAATAGCCCCGTAGAATGTGCATTTTAAAAACCTTCAACTTTAATTAGTTGGAGGTTTTTTGTTTTTAGGCTATCCTCGGTTTTATAAATTTAAGGTTTGATTTTATAAATCAATTTGGAAATCACAGCCACATAGGTGTAAATACTTTTAAAACAAAAAAAAATCCCTTAGATTAGTAAGTAATAAAAATGTGAAATATACATTAACCAGTCTCTGAAAGCCGTGAGAAAAAGGCATGAAGAACCAAAGCACAAATTAGTATAAGGTCTAAACAGAAAGAAAACAATTTAAAATATGACAATTGATCAATGGTTTACGATAGGAATTATAATTCTTGCGGTTATACTTTTTATAACTGAGTGGCTAAGTGTGGATTTGGTCGGTTTAGTTATTATTTCGTTGTTAATAATTAGTGGCGTTTTAACTCCGATAGATGCTGTAGGAGGATTTAGTAACAGTGCAACCATAACTATTATGGCGATGTACGGTTTAAGCGCTGCTATTCTGAATACAGGTCAGCTCGTTAATGTCGGAAATTATCTTTCAAAAGTATTGGTTAAAAATAGAACAAAAGGACTTTTACTTATAATGATTTTCGCAGGAGTTATTTCTGCATTTATAAATAATACTCCGGTGGTTGCTGTGTTTATACCAATAATTTTGTCGGCGAGTGCAAAAGCAAAAATCAGTGCATCTAAGATTTTGATGCCCCTTTCTTTTGCATCAATGTTTGGCGGGCTTTGTACTCTTATTGGCACATCAACAAATATTCTTGTAAGTGGTATTGCCGAAACAGAAGGATTAGCTCCATTTGGAATGTTCGAAATGGCACCAGTTGGGATTTTCTTATTTGGTGCTGGGGTTCTATATTTACTTTTTGTAGGAAATAAATTAATCCCTGCAAGGACAGCACCAAACCAGCTAACAAAGAAATATGATATGGGAAATTACCTAACCGATATTCGTATTTTGCCAGGTGCCTCATCTATTGGAAAAACAATATCTCAGTCGCCAATAAAAACAAATTTGAAAATTGATATAATTGGATTCAGAAGAAAAGAAGAACATTTTTCCGAACCAAATTATTCAACCATTATTGAATCAGGTGATATTTTACGGCTAAGTTGTGATTTTAAACAGATAAGTGCTATTCAGCAAAGAGAAGGTGTTGAAATTATTAAAGAAAATATAATAAGTGATGAAGAACTGAAAACTAAAAATATTACACTTGCGGAGGCACTTGTTACACCCGGTTCAGAATTGCAAGGGAAAACTATTTCACAAACAAAATTCAAACATCAGTTCGGAGCTGTTGTTCTTGCTATCAGGAGTCGAAAGGGAATTTTCAATACCCGCCTTATGAGAACCGTGCTTAATCCAGGTGACATTCTTCTGCTAAGGGGGGACAAGGCAATATTTGCTGAATACAAAAGCAGGGCACATGTAATTGAAAATCCGTTTATTATTATTTCTGAGAAAGAAGAGAAAATAAAAGTAAATAAGCGAAACATGTTTATCGTGTTTTCAATTTTAGCCTTGGTGGTGCTACTGCCCTCTTTTAATATTTTTCCCATATTGGCTAGTTCTATAATGGGTGTTTCAGCATTGGTTCTATTTCGCACAATTACAATGGCACAGCTCTATAAAGCGATCAATTGGAATGTGATTTTTCTCCTTGCAGGAACAATTAGCTTGGGAATTGCCATAGAGAAAACTGGAACTGCCCAACTTATGGCAGAAAATATTCTCCTGTTTTTTGGTAGTTGGGGGCCAATCGCGTTGGTTTCAATATTGTACTTCGTTACAATGATTTTGACTTCCTTGATTTCCAACAGTGCTTCGGCCGTATTACTGACACCCATTGCGATATCTATGGCTGATACCATGGGGGTAGATGCTAAACCCTTTTTATTCGCGATAATGTTTGCTGCTTCGGCAAGTTTTATGACCCCTGTGGGGTATCAGACCAACACAATGATTTATGCCGCAGGAAATTATAAATTTTTTGATTTCTTCAGGGTAGGCGCACCTCTGAATTTATTGTTTTGGATACTTTCTACAATATTAATTCCTTTGTTTTATAAATTTTGAGAAATGGAAACACTAAAAAAAATATTTCAACAAATAAAAGATTTTCTAGATTACAAAATCTTCACTCTAGGAGACAATGACATTACCCTTTGGAAACTGACGGTCTTTATTCTTTCCATCATTTTGTTGGTAATAGCCGCAAACATCATTGTACGGCTTCTTAAAAACAAAGTTCTTCCAAAAAGAAAACTTGATTTAGGGATGAGGTATGCCATTGCAAACTTATTTAGGATCTTCTTTATCACCACGGGTATGATCATTATTGTTTCCACAGCAGGAGTTGATATAAGTGTTCTAACAGTTCTATTTGGTACACTGGGAATTGGAATTGGTTTTGGCCTACAAAGTATCTTCAGTAATTTTATCAGTGGCATTATTATTCTGATAGAGCGCCCTGTAAAAGTTGGAGATCGAATAGAGATAGGAGATACTTCAGGTAATGTAATTAAAATTTCTGCCAGAGCTATTACCATTTTAACAAACGACAACATCAACATCATTGTCCCTAATTCAGATTTTATCAATAAAGAAGTAATCAATTGGAGTCATAATGATACGTTGATCAGGTTTAGAATCCCTCTGGGCGTTTCCTATACCTCTGATGTGAGATTGGTTGAAAAACTTTTGCTTGAAGTTGCGGATGAAAATGAGGATGTACTTAAAGAACCTGCGTCAGTAGTGAGATTTATTAATTTTGAGGAGAGTTCGCTTAAATTTGAGCTGCGCATCTGGACAACATCTCTTATCCACAAACAGGGGAAAATTACAAGCGATCTAAACTTTGCTATTAAAGAAAAATTATCATTGAATAATATAATATTTCCTTTCCCACAGAGAGATGTACACCTTATAAATTCAAAAACTTAAATCTCCTCTAAAAAATTCAATACTTCGTTCGGAAATAGTCCTATGGGTATTTAAGAACTCTTATTAGTCATCAGCTTTTCAAAGGTTTATTTTTATAATCACTTTATTTTTTGATAATTGTGTAGTTATATATAAAACCCGAAAATTTTATCCTTAATTTAGAGGTATGCGACAGAATAAAAGAATATTCTCTACTCTCCTTCTTATAATCATAAACTATTCTTTATTATTTGCACAGCAAAGCCCTTTGCGACTTGGTGTTTCTGGTCTCACTCATGGACATGTTGGTTGGATTTTGAGCCGCCAACAAAAAGGGGATATACAAATGGTAGGTATAGTAGAATCTAACAAAGACTTAGTAAAAAGACTATCTGATCAATATGGCTTTTCCATGGATATAGTATACGATACTATGGAGGAAATGATAACGGCTACCCAACCAGAAGCAGTTGTAGCTTTTGGGAGTATTTTTGATCATCTTTCAGTGGTAGAAGCTTGTGCTCCAAAAGGTATTCACGTCATGGTAGAAAAACCATTAGCAGTGAATCTAGAACACGCAAAAAAAATGGAAGTTCTTGCTAAAAAAAATGGCATACATCTCCTGACTAATTATGAAACTTCATGGTATCCAACTAATGTAAGGGCAAGGGAAATATTAAATGAGGGGGCTATTGGTGATTTGAGAAAAATTATTGTCAGAGATGGTCATAGAGGATTTAGTGGGGTAAATATTAACAATGAATTTTTTGAATGGCTTACAGATCCCATTTTAAATGGTGGTGGTGCTATCACTGATTTTGGTTGCTATGGTGCTAATTTGTTAACATGGATCCATCAAGGTAAAAGACCAAATTCGGTCACTGCTGTAACCCAGCAACTGCAGCCTAATATCAATCCTAAGGTAGATGACGATGCAACCATTATTCTTACCTATGATAAATCTATGGCTATTATTGAGCCTTCTTGGAATTGGACTATTGGAAGAAAAGACATGGAAATTTACGGTACTACTGGAGTTGTTTATGCCGACAATCGCAATCAGCTTAGATTGCGAATGGTAGAAGGTTACGATGGTTTTAGTGAAGAGATTTTTCAATTAGAAGAAAGAAATGAACCTTTCAATGACCCATTTTCCTTATTTGCTTCTGTAGTTAGAGGTAAATTGAAACTAGAAAGTTATGATCCTTACACTCTTGAAAACAACATAATTACCATGGAAATTCTAGACGCTGCTATCAAAAGCTCAAAAAGTCAATCCACTATTAAATTTTAGGACAAGCTATTGTTGTTTTATGGAATAATTCTATTTTATTTAAACTTACATCTTTATAAAGGATGGGGAAATAAAAGCTTGGAGATAACACCGCGTAAAATTAATTGCTGGTTTTAGCTTACTTACCAAATTTCAAACTGACTTTCTTGGCTAATGTTCTATTTAGTAAATTATACAATTAAAACACGCAACCAATCATTTACAAACACGTTGTGCGTGACTTGAAGCAATCAAAAAGAAAATTTAAAATATAAGCATGAAAAAATTAAAATTTATTGGAATTTTTTTCTTGATCGGAATCTGCTTTTCTTGTAGCGATAGTGAAGGAGTAACTCAAGAACAAGAAGCTCAAATCTTAAATCAAATGTTTTCTGAAATTGAAAATTTAGCATCGAACGTAAACTGTAATAACTCTTCACAATGGGCTTTTACTAACTATGGAAGCAAGGCTTGTGGGGGCCCGATTGGTTTTATAGCCTATTCAACAAATATTGATATTGACTCTTTTCTTGAAAAAATAGAAGAGCATAGAACCGCACAAAAAGAGTTTAATGAAAAATGGGGTATAATCAGCGATTGTTCTATTCCTTCTCAGCCAAGTGGAATAATATGCGAAAATGGCAAGCCTGTTTTTGAATATTAAAAACTATACACAAAACGGTTTTAAGTAATTACTTATTCTAGTCTATTCTGAAAATTCAATTGAAATTTCTAGCTTGGTTTGTACCTGCAAAGATTCATGCTAAATCAAGTAACTAATCTGATACATCACTGCAGGTAACAAGCTAAACAGAACATAGAACAAAAAAAGAATATAAAATGAAAAAAAATTGGACTAGTAGGAGTGATTAGTTGGACGTCAACTTTGGATTATTATAAATTTTTTAATCAAGGTATTAATTCAAAATTGGGTGGATTAAATTCTGTGGAATGTATTATATATTCATTAAATTTTTCAGACGTTCAAAATAAAGGTTGGACAAATTCTTTTGACCTTATTTTTGATGCTTGCAAAAGTTTAGTCTCAAGCAATGTAGATGCCATAGTTTTGTGCGCAAACACTGCGCATCTATTTGCAGACGAAATTCAAGAAAAAATTGACATTCCAATTATTCATATTGCATGTGCTACTGCAATGGAAATAAACAGAGAAAAATTGAGTGTATGGTGATTCTAGTATAATTCTACTATTGTCTCAAATAATTAAACAATTAAAAAATAAAGACCATGAAAAAACTTAATCGAGAATTAGTGATCCTAAGAACATTTACTGCCTGTACAGTTTTTGGTATGACAGTATTACTAATGTTTGCTTTTAGAACAAATGAAAATCAAAAGTTTGGCACTATTGATGTTGAGCGTATCAATATTGTAGAATCAGATGGTACCGTTAAAATGATAATTACCAATGTAGAACAATTTCCAAATGGAACTTCAATCGTCAATGGTAAGGGTGTAAATAAAAGCAGTAGATTCACCATTCAATTTGAAACAGCATTGCTTAGAAAATAGAATATATTTGTTGTACATATGAAATTAATTTCATCAATATCACTGTCAATATTATTTATGTTTCAGTCAGTAATGCCTAAGGTAGATATGGGTTGTGAATTTCAAAAAATTACTTCAATTTATTTGCATTACAAAGAACATAAAGCTTTTGATGGTGATTCATTTTTAGATTTTTTAATTGAGGATTATACAAATAATAATAGAAGTGCAAATGAGCATCATGAAGTACCGTATCATGGTTCTCATCAATGTAGCTATCTTACCTTTTTTTTTACACAACAATCTCAAGATGCGTTAGAAATCTTTAATTATAAAGAAAATCTTAAAATCTATTACTATAGTGCTTTCTTTTCTTCTACAAATTTAGATACTTTATTAGAGCCGCCACGAGTTTAAATAATAAGGAATGGTGTTAATTTTAGTCTTAAAAGCTCAATTATTTTTCAAACATTTTAAAATCATTTTATATGCTTAATAAAATTATTAAGTATTCTATAACACATAAATTGGTTATAGGCTTACTCACAATAGCATTGATTATCACAGGAATTTATTCATTAAAACAGCTCCCTGTAGATGCAGTGCCAGATATCACCAATAATCAGGTTCAAGTGATTACTTCTTCGCCAACACTTGCAGCGCAAGAAGTAGAACGTTTAATTACATTTCCCATTGAACTCATAATGGCAACCATACCACAGATAGAAGAAATTAGATCATTTTCTAGATTTGGGTTGTCAGTTGTTACTATAGTTTTTGAGGAAGATGTAGATATATATTGGGCACGACAACAAGTGAATGAACGTCTTGCAGACGCGCAATCTCAAATACCTGAAGGTATAGGCAAACCAGGAATTGCACCTTTAACTACTGGCTTGGGTGAAATTTATCAATATGTTGTTACTACTAAACCAGGTTATGAGAACAAATATGATGTTGTTGAATTGCGAACCATACAAGATTGGGTTGTTAGAAGACAGCTTTTAGGGACAAAAGGAGTTGCAGATGTGAGTAGTTTTGGTGGTTATTTAAAACAATATGAAGTTGCCATTCGTCCAGAACGGTTAAATGCGATGAAAGTTACAATTTCTGAAATTTTTAATGCTTTAGAAAAAAATAATCAAAATACTGGAGGGGCATACATCGAAAAGAACAATAAAGCCTTATTTATAAGAAGTGAAGGATTAGTAGGTTCTATAAATGACATTGAAAATATTCTTGTAAAACAAACAGAAGATGGAAATCCAATATTAATTAGCGATGTAGCAAATGTGCAAATAGGTACAGCAATACGCTATGGAGCAACTACTAAAAATGGTGAAGGTGAAGTGGTTAGTGCTATTGTCATGATGCTAAAAGGTGCTAATTCTGCACAAGTTATCACAGATGTAAAAGATAGAATTGAGACTATTAGTAAAACATTGCCTGAAGGTGTTGTTATTGAACCTTTTTTAGATAGATCAAAATTGGTTGATAGTGCCATTGGTACCGTTATCACAAATCTTGTTGAAGGTGCGCTTATTGTTATTTTCATTTTACTTTTACTACTTGGTAATTGGCGAGCAGGGTTAATTACAGCTTCAGTTATACCATTAGCCCTATTTTTCGCATTTAGTATGATGCACCTTTTTGGTGTTTCCGCAAACTTAATGAGTCTTGGAGCCATTGATTTTGGTCTTATTGTAGATGGAGCTGTCATTATTGTAGAAGCCACTTTATTTCATTTAGGTTCAATGAAACTTAAACAGAAACTCTCTCAAAAGGAAATGGATGAAGAAGTATTTCAATCTGCTAGCAAAATTAGAAACTCGGCAGCATTTGGAGAAATCATCATCTTAATTGTCTATTTACCAATTTTAGCATTGGTTGGCACAGAAGGTAAAATGTTTGGTCCAATGGCGCAAACGGTAAGTTTTGCCATATTAGGTGCTTTCATACTTTCCTTAACTTATATACCCATGATGTCTGCACTTGCGTTAAGCAAAAAAGTAGTGCATAAAAAAAATATTTCAGATAAAATCATAGATTTCTTTTATCGTATATATGAACCTATTCTGAAAAGAGCCATGCAAACTCGTGTGATAGTTGTTGTTTCAACAATTGCACTGTTTATTGTGACTTTTGTGGTGTTTAGAAATTTAGGAGGAGAATTCATTCCTACGCTTGAAGAAGGTGATTTTGCAGTTGAAACAAGAGTAATAACAGGCAGTTCATTGAATAATACTATAAAAGCGACCACCAAGGCAGAAAAGATATTACTAGATAATTTTCCAGAGGTTTTGCAAGTGGTTTCTAAAATTGGTTCAGGTGAAATTCCAACAGATCCGATGCCTGTAGAAGGTGCAGATTTAATGATTATTTTAAAAGATAAATCAGAATGGGTTTCAGCTTCAAACAGAGAAGAGCTTGCCAATAAAATGTCTGAAGCTTTAGATGTTATTCCAGGGGTAACTTTTGGGTTTCAACAACCTATCCAAATGCGTTTTAATGAACTAATGACAGGAGTGCGTCAAGATGTGGCTGTGAAAGTATACGGTGAAGATTTAGAGAAACTATCAAAGTATGCTAATCAAATAGGAGAAATAGCTGGTACTGTTGAAGGGGCTGTAGATGTTTATATAGAGGAAGTCACTGGTGTGTCACAAATTGTGATTGATTATAACAGAGCTCAATTGGCGAAATATGGTTTGGATATAAAATCTGTAAATAGTACTGTTCAAGCTGCGTTTGCCGGCTCATCAGCAGGATTGGTTTATGAAGGCGAAAAACAATTTGATTTAGTTGTGCGTTTGGAGGGCGATCATAGAACAAGTCTCGCCGATGTTCAAAATCTATATATAAATGGCGCTCGTGGTCAACAAATACCCTTACAGCAAGTGGCAAAGGTTTCTATAGTTGACGGTCCCTATCAAATACAACGAGATAACACCCAAAGGCGAATAATTATAGCTTTTAATGTGCGTAATCGCGATGTAGAAAGTGTTGTTGAAGAAATCAGCGAAAAAATTGAAAATCAAATCAATTTAGAGCCTAGTTATAGTATTAGTTATGGGGGCCAATTTGAAAACTTGGTAGAAGCAAGACAGCGTTTGTCTATTGCTGTACCCATGGCGTTGTTGCTAATTTTTATTTTACTGTATTTCACTTTTGGTTCTATTAAACAAGGAGTTCTAATTTTTACAGCCATTCCATTGTCTGCCATTGGGGGTGTTTTTGCACTTTGGATTCGTGATTTGCCATTTAGTATTTCAGCAGGTGTAGGATTTGTTGCACTTTTTGGAGTAGCAGTGTTAAATGGAATTGTGTTAATTGCAGAATTTAACCGCCTTAAAAAACTGGGTGTTTCAGATGTTTTTGAACGCATTTATCAAGGGACCAAAACACGTTTACGCCCCGTAATAATAACAGCAGCCGTGGCCTCTTTAGGATTTTTGCCAATGGCAATTTCTCAGACTTCAGGAGCAGAAGTACAGCGTCCTTTGGCTACTGTAGTAATTGGTGGATTAATCACAGCAACCTTTCTAACACTTATTATATTGCCAATTCTTTATTATTATTCAGAGAAAAAAATAAAAATAAAAACGAATAAAACTATTTTACTGGTGCTCCTAGGTTTTTTCGCAAGTATGTACTCAATAAATGCACAAACAACAACTAGAGTAAAAGTATTTGATAATGTTGATGCAGTTATTGCAACAGCATTAAGAGACAACCCAAACATTAAAATTACAAAACTACAAACACAACAAGAGCAAACTTTAAAAGGAGCAAGTTTCGATTTTCCAAAAACCCAGTTTGGTTTAGAGTATGGTCAAACCAACAGTGCAGCGGACAATGACACTAGGTTTAGCGTTCACCAAACCTTTGCATTTCCAACGTTATATGGAAATCAAAACAAACTTTCTAAAGCAAAAATAGCGTCTAGTGAGCTTAATCAAGAAGTTATTGAAAATGAATTGATTGCTCAAGTTAAATCTGCTTATCAGTTTTTGTGGTATTATAAAAGCAAACAAAACGTTTTACAACAGCAAGACAAAATTTACCAAGAATTTCAGTTTGCAGCCAACTTGCGTTTTAAAATGGGAGAAAGTAATGCCTTAGAAAAAACAACTGCGATTGCAGAATTAGTAAATATTAAAATTGCCATGCAAGACAACATATCTGATATAAAAAAGTATCAAATACTATTGCAAAATTTGATACATTCAGATAGTATTGTCGATATTAATATTGGGAATTTAGAAGTTGTTCCAGACACATTTTCAGATGAAATATTTGACAAATTAACAGTAACTAAAAACCCTTTAATTTCATTTTATAATTCAAAAATTGATATTGCAGATAAACAGCGTTCAGTTGAATTGTCAAAAATGTTGCCTGATATTACTTTGGGTTATTTCAATCAATCTTTTATTGGTACTCTAGAAACAGTAGATAATATGCCAACTGTATTCGGTTCGGGTGACCGTTTTACCGGGGTGCAATTAGGCTTGAGTATTCCTGTCTTTTTTAAGGCGCACACATCAAAAATTAAAGCCGCAAAACTCTATAAAATGGAAATCGAGGCACAATTAGAAGCGGTAACCAATTATACAAAATCACAGTTGCAAACAGCTTTGGAAGCACTTAAAAAAGACAGGGAGAATATGGACTTTTTCCGTTTAAATGCATTGCCACAAGCTGTATTACTATTAAAAAATTCACAACGTGGTTTTCAAGAAGGAGAAATAGGATATATAGAATATGTGCAAGGACTCAATAGAGCTTTAGCCATTCAAACTAAATATTTAGAGTATGTCAATCAATATAATCAAACACTAATAATCATCGAAAAACTTATTACAAATAGCTAAAGACATGAAAAATACACTATATAAAATAATATTATTTTCTATACTAATTTTAGCGTTAGGATGTAAAGACAAATCAACTATTCTGGTTGAAGAGGCTCATGAAAATGAAAATGAGAATATCATAGAGCTAACCGATGCTCAGTTAGCACAAACTCAAATTATTATTGGCAGGGTTGAGAAACGAAAAATAGGTCACGAAATTACCGTTAATGGCTTAATAGATATACCACCACAAGGTAATATATCTGTGAGTGTTCCTTATGGAGGTTTTTTAAAATATACTGCAATGCTTCCTGGAAGTAAGTTGAAAAAAGGTCAAGTGATTGCAACTGTCGAAAATCCAGATTTTATTGAGTTCCAAAGAAACTATTTAGAAGCTTTGGCAAATAATGAGTATCTAAAAGCAGATTTTGAGCGTCAGCAAATCTTAAATAATGAAGAAGTAACATCCACAAAAGTATTCCAAAAAGCAAAAAGCAGCTATTTAATTAATAAGGCAAATATCCAAGCATTGGAAAGTAAGTTAAGGTTAATAGGAATTAATCCTTCTAGCGTTAAAAATGACAAGATTTCTTCAGTTGTAAATGTAAATTCTCCTATTGACGGAATCGTTAGAGAAGTCTATATTAATACAGGAAAATATTTCAATCCACAAGACGTATTAATGGATATTACAGACGCATCTGATTTACACGTAGAGCTTAAAATATATGAAAATGATATTCCATTAATTAGAATAGGTCAACGAATCCGTTTTAGATTGGCGAATACGCCTAAAGAATGGATGGAAGCAGAGGTGTTTCTTTTAGGCAATAATGTTCGCAATGATAGGTCAATTACCATTCATGGTCATTTAAAAGTGAAGAATGAAAAATTATTGCCAGGTATGTTTGTTAACGCTAATATTGAAGTAGAAGCACAGGAGCAGTATGCTGCTCCTGAAGAAGCAATAGTGAGATTTGAAGGCAAATATTATATTTTTAAATCTTTAGGTAAACGAAAAGAAGGTGAACAAAGGATGAATGATTTTGAAATGATTGAAATCATTAAAGGGAATGAAGAAGAGGGCTTTGTAGCTTTTACTTTTGATGATACATCTAAAGATCTTGCCAAAATAGAGTTTGTTTTAAAAGATGCGTTTACACTTCTAGCAAAAGCAAGAAATAGAGATGAAGAGGGTGGGCACGGTCATTAAAAACCTATTATAGACTTCTGTGAAAAATATAAATTTAATTATTTTTTACGCAAATTTATTTTTGATTCCCTAATAATAAATAGAACATATATTCATAGAACCAACATATCTGGTTAACATACTCTTGCGTTTAAAAGAGGTAAAGCGCTAGCATTTTTAATGTTCTATTTTGACTTGTTTTATTCTGATTTTGGGATTAAAAATACTTTTTCTACAGTGTTTAAAAGAATAAGATCTTTGGAAAAGTAGACCGGAAAGTATGTGTTTTCTGCCCAAGGCTTAAAAAGATTTTTATAAAAATTACTCTTTGGATTTCCTGATTGTCCTGGACTATTTGTGCCAATAGTTTTATCCCAATCACCCACAGGAACAATAATTCTAAAAGAAGCCCCACTAGACTGCTCGTAATCACTTCCTGTTGAACCAACGGTATATGCATTACCACCCCTTGGAAGCGGGCCAACATTTAAAAATTCTCGAGTTTCTGAATTTGAGCTCTCACCAAGTGGATGTTTAATTGTAACGTGTTTCAGAAGCGTTTGTCCATAATGCCATTTAGTAGGATCAGCACCCACTTTTTTGGTTAAAGAATCAATGGCTCTTGTAAACGATTTTTCAAGAAATGCTATCCTTTCTTGAATAGGATTTTCTTTAAATCTAGTTTCAGGGTTTTCAAGCCAATCTATAATTTTTTTTAACTGAATATTTGATATATAATCTTTAACTATTTCTGGAATAAAAAGCTCTTTTGCTAGAACTTTTATTTGATTTTCCCATTCATTATATATGCTGGCTGGAATAGAATTAGAAGTCAATTTATGGTCCCAATCTTTTAATAGATCTAATACTTCAGCATATTTACCGCTTAATTTCATTTCATGATTAAATTTGGTAATAATTTTTGCAGGAACAGACACTTCATCAACCTGAAGCAAACGCATGTCCTCTATGTCAAATATTTTTTTTTCACTTAACACTTCTTCAATTCGATCCCCTCTAAAAGGATCAGCCCAGGAGAATCCAATAGCATCCCAATTAGTGTAATCTTTTGGAGTTACATTTTGATTAGCTGTAGCAAAGTAGCCTTGCTTTGGATTAAGTGCATTAGGCTTCTCAAGTATAGGCAAATATCCTTCCCATTCAAATCTGCCATCGCCAGGCACAGGAACTAATCCGCTAAAATTTTTACGGACAGGAGCTATTCCAACTGCTTGCCATCCAATATCACCGTGAATATCTGCCCATATCATATTTTCCCCCGGAATATTGCTGTATTTACAAGCTTCTATAAAAGACTCCCAATCAGATGCTTGATTCATCCGCAATGAAGCCAAATAAGGAGCACCTCCTGGTTCTAACCAAGCACATCGCATTGCATATGCCTTATTTCTTTTTTTATCAATAAATGTTACGGGCCCGTGATGTGTATAATACAGGGAAACTGTTTTGTCAGGTTTTCCTTTTATGCTTATTACCTCATTTATTTTATTCATAGGCAACCACTGACCTTTGTAAAGATATTCTTCAGCATTTTCAGGATTTATATCATACACATAAATATCTTCTCCATCCGTTCTAAACACAGTTAAGCCCCAGGCTCCGTAATCATTATGACCTATAGAAATCCCAGGGATTTCAGGCTCTCCACCACCAATAACATTCCACCCAGGAGCTACCAAATGTGCCATATATCTCAAGGATGGATTTGCAATGCCCCGGTGTGGATCATTTGCCATAAGCGGCATACCATTTTTCATTAAACGCCCACTTACTAACCAATTATTACTTCCAATGGATAATGAATCTTCTTGGTTTTTTTGAATCAACTCCAAATTATTGAATGGTTCATTATTTTGATAGGAAACAACAAGATCTTCTCTCTCAAATTTAATAGGCTCTCTGAATGCATCGTAAATATCTAGAATAGGCTCATTAAGGCCCAATTTATCAATACTTAAATCTAGATTTAAACTCGGGTTTTTGGGATGGAACCAAAACAATTCTTTAGCTTTTTCTTCTCCAATTGCGGCTACAGTTCTTGCAATTTGTAATTCATCATTACTGTTTCCAAGTAAACCTTGATGTCTAGAAATGACAACCTCAGGAGTCCAAAGCTTTGGCTTAATTCCCAACATTTGAAATTCAATAGGCAAATCATCAGGAGTTTTATTTATTTCATTTATATATGCATTAACACCATTTGTATAAGCATTAATAATAGAAGAGCCATCTTTATGATAGTGATTAAGTTCCTCTTCTAAATTTCCTCGGAATTTAAATAATCTGGTTCCAATGTCTCTAGCCAATTCCCGTTCTCCTAAAATTTCTGCCACACTTCCAGTAGCTTGTCTTCTCCAGATTTCAAATTGGAAAAGTCTATCTTTAGCAGCTGTATAGCCTTGTGCAAAAAATAAATCTTCTTGATTTTTTGCATAGATATGATTAATTCCCCAGCTATCTCTAATAATCTCAACAGACTCTTTTAGTCCTTGTATGTTTTTGTTCTGAGAATTGCTAGAATAAGAAACTCCTAGTGAGAATAAAATGAATAGTAACACAGTTTTTTCCATATCAATAAGGTTTTTTAAATATAGTAATTTTAAGATCCCTAATTGACATAAAGGAACAAGGGCTTTTTTTGAAGTTTTCTTAAAATATTATGGGTATAATGGAAAAGCATTACTGCGATTAAAATAAAAACTTTGACCACCTATCTTACTTTAAAAAGTTATATATCTCAATGCTCCTTGGTTTTGAATCTTAAAAAGCAACTTAAATGTCAGAAAATTATCTATTTATTCCTTAGACAAATTAGCGACTGTAGTGTTATTTAAAACCTCTAACATTTTATCTCTCACTTCTATAAAAACATTTTTTATTCTACAAGTAGACTCATCACACTCACTACAAGCTGTATAATAATTTAATGATACACAAGGAAGTAAAGCTATAGGGCCATCCATAATTCTCATAAGTTCAGTCATGTTAATATCCTCCGGCTTTTTTAAAAGAGTATACCCCCCCTCTTTGCCTCTTTTACTGTTTAAAATACCATTGTTTCTTAAATCTCTCAAAATACCTTCCAAAAATTTATGTGGGATTTTTTGGTTAGCAGCAATTTCGGTGCTCATGACAGCCCTCTTTTCCTTACGCTTATCTGCAATATACAAAATGGCTTTAATGGCGTATTTACATTTTTTTGAGATCATAGTGTAAATATATCTAACAAAATTAAAATAATAAGATATTTTTATTCCATATTAACTCTATAGGTTTAGTGTAAATTATTATATTTGTCTTATAATTATTTTAAATAAAAACCTTAAAAAAATGAACACAATTAAATTAGGAGATATAGCACCAAACTTTACAGCTCAGTCCTCAGAAGGTGAAATCAATTTTCATGACTGGTTAGGATCTAATTGGGGAATTTTGTTTTCTCATCCAGCAGATTATACACCCGTGTGTACCACTGAATTAGGAACGGCAGCTAAATACAAGGGAGAGTTTGATAAAAGGGATGTTAAAGTAGTAGCCTTGAGCGTTGACGGTATTCGTTCTCATAACGGATGGATAAAGGATATTAATGAAACACAAAATACAACCGTTAATTTTCCAATAATTGCCGATGAAGATAAAAAGGTAGCTACGTTATACGATATGATTCATCCAAACTCTGATGATAAAATGACAGTGAGATCTGTTTTTATTATTGGACCAGACAAAAAAGTAAAGCTTATGATTATCTACCCTGCTTCTACAGGTAGAAACTTTGATGAATTACTGAGAGTCATTGACTCCTTACAATTAACAGCGTATCACAAGGTAGCTACACCTGCAAACTGGAATAATGGTGATGATTGCGTAATAATACCTTCTGTAGCAAATGAAGAGATTCCTGTTTTATTTCCAAAGGGTTACACAGAGGTGAAGCCATATTTAAGAATGACACCCCAGCCAAATTTAAAATAAAATTGTAAATGTTAGGCAAACGTCCGTGAGCGTTAAAGATTACTAATATTTGTTAGTTATATTTGAACATTGTTGACACTAAAAAATTATTAAATGAAAGAAGTTTATTTAATAAAATTTGAATATAAACACACAAATACACTTAAAAAATATTATAATCTATAGAAATAATGTCTTTAGAAAATAGTCAACAAGGAAAAACAAGGCTACATCCGCGTAATAAAAACCAAAAAAAATACGATTTAGTGGCGCTCGTAAATTGTAAGCCTCAATTAAATCAACATATTAAACTAAATAAATTAGGAGATCAATCTTTAGATTTTTCAAACCCAAAAGCAGTGAAACTTTTAAACAAAGCCATACTACACCATTATTACGGTATAGAAAATTGGGACTTCCCAGATAAAAATTTATGCCCGCCAATACCTGGAAGAGCAGATTATATTCATCATATGGCAGATCTACTATGTGAAAGTAATAATAGTAAAATGCCAAAAGGTGAAAAAATTACCTGTCTTGATGTTGGTTTAGGCGCTAATTGTATATATCCTATTATTGGCGTAACAGAGTATGACTGGAACTTTATTGGCACTGATATTGATTCAAAATCTATTATGTGGGCAGAGCAAATTATTAATTCAAATGAATTACTAAAGGATAAAGTTAGTTGTAGATTACAGAAAAATGCATCGGATATTTTTAAGGGGATTATAAGTAAAGAAGAAAAAATTGACTTAACTATTTGCAATCCGCCTTTTCATTCTTCTTTGGAAAATGCACAAACAGGGACCCAAAGGAAAATTAAAAATCTAACAGGTAAAAAAAATAAAACAACTAAATTAAATTTTGCTGGAATTAGTCATGAGCTTATTTGTGAGGGAGGAGAAGAACTGTTTATTCAAAATATAATTAGAGAAAGTAAAACCATTTCTAAAAACTGTTTCTGGTTTTCTACCCTAGTTTCTAAACAGTCAAATCTTAAAGGAATTTACACCTGCTTAGAAAAAAATAAAGTAATTGAAATTAGAACAATTTCACTAGAGACAGGTAATAAATCTAGTAGGATTGTAAGCTGGACTTTTCTCTCTAAAGAAGAACAAAATGTATGGAGAGAAACAAGATGGTACACATAAAAATTCTTGAATAAGCTTTAAATAGCTCAATATTATAAATTCTAATTAGATGAAAATGTGACAATTGTCTATTTTATCCTTCCATTAGTTTGTATTTTCACCTATATTAGAATTTGATATAAAAAGATCTAGAAAACTACTAATTAAAATACAAGCCATATCCAACATCCAACTTTCACAAGAGAAGCAGGAAATGATTTTTCAAAAACCTTAAGAATAAGGGTAAATGATTATTTCAAATCAAATAAACTTGACAAGTATGCCAATGCCAATATGGTTATAAAGACGGTGTTTATGCTTGCAATTTTTTGTGTTCCATTTGCAATTATAAATACAGGAGTAGTCACAAGTAGCTGGCTTCTTTTTGCGCTCTATATTACAAGTGGGTTTGGAATGGCAGGAATTGGAATGAGTGTTGCTCACGATGCTATTCATGGGGCTTATTCAAAAAACTCAAAGACAAACACACTCATTGGTTATTCATTAAATATGATAGGAGCCAATGCAAGGGTTTGGAAAATACAGCACAATGTCCTTCATCACACATACACCAATATTGAACATGCCGATGACGACATAAATGCCCCTTTTTTTCTCAGATTTTCTCCAAATGCTAAAAAGTATTGGACGCATAAGTTTCAGCATATTTATATCTGGTTTTTTTATGGTTTAGCAACCATCTCATGGATAACAACTAAAGATTTTGTGAGAATAAACAGGTACCACAAAATGGGATTTTTAATTGAGAAAAATGAATTTAGAAATGCGGTTATAAGCATTGCAGCATGGAAAGTTTTTTACTATTCTTTTGCTCTTATTATGCCTATAATTATGGTAGATCTACCTTGGTGGCATGTATTATTAGCGTTTCTGTGTATGCACTTTTTAACTGGTCTTTTAATTAGCGTGGTGTTTCAGGTAGCACACATAATGCCCAGTTCTGAATTTCCCCTTCCTAACGAAAACGGTCTCATAGCAGGAGATTGGTCTACGCATCAATTTGCAACTACAGCTAATTACGCTCCAAAATCTACTATTCTTTCTTGGCTTATAGGTGGTTTAAATTACCAGATTGAACACCATTTATTACCTGGAATTTGTCATGTTCACTACAAAGAACTATCTAAAATTGTAATAGAAACTGCCAAAGAGTACAACCTGCCTTATAATACAAATCAAACTTTTTTAAAAGCCATAAGGGTTCATAGTAAAATGCTTAAGCAGCTAGGAAACAACTAGATATAAAAAAAGCCCCAAAATTGGGGCTTTTTGTTTAAAAATAATGGACCAAATTATTTAGGCATTACTACAGTATCTATTACATGAATAACACCATTACTACCCATTACATCTGTAGCAACAATCTCGCTAAAATTCCCGCTAGAGTCTTTCAAGAAAATTTTACCATCTTTTTGAACTACCGTTAATACTTGGCCATTTAAAGCTGTTAATTCTACCATACCCTTTCCTTTCTTTAAAGCAGCAACTACGTCATTTGCTGTTATATTTCCAGATACTACATGATACGTTAAAATATTAGCTAAAGCTTTCTGATTTTTTTCTTCTAAAAGTGACCCTAGTGTTTCTGCATTAATTTTTGCAAAAGCACCATTAGTAGGAGCAAAAACGGTAAAAGGCCCGTCTCCTTGTAAAGCACCCACTAAATCTGCTGCTTTTAAAGCAGTTACTAAAGTTGAAAAATCTTCATTACCAACAGCAACATCCACTATTGTTTCCTGTGCTGTAATCTTTTGAGAAAAAGCTACAGACAACATAATTGTAAAAATAAGTACTAATTTTTTCATAATTTGTATTTTTTAAGTTCAAATAAAGGTACAAAAAATAACTCTCTATGTTTAAACTTTAACTTAATTTGTTAAACAGTTTGCTTTAACTACTAAAATAAAAATATAAAAATGAATGAATATTCACCAAAAGAAGAACAGCTTAACATCATTACTCATGCTTTTGGGTTTGCCTTAAGTATACTTGCGCTAGTGCTGTTAGTCAAAAATGCTTGCCATTACGGAGATTTATTACATATTGGGAGCGCTCTAGTGTATGGCGGGAGTTTGGTGGTGTTGTATGCCGCTTCTACTTTATACCACAGTGCTAAAAAACAAAAACTAAGAGAACATTTAAATATTTTTGATCATTCAGCTATTTATGTGCTCATAGCCGGAACCTATACCCCTTTTACCCTCATTACTCTGAATAGCCGTATTGGATGGATCATTTTCAGTGTTTCATGGGGAATGGCATTTATTGGAATTATTTTAAAACTATTTTTTATAGGAAAGTATAAAATTCTTTCAACCCTTATTTACGTTCTTATGGGTTGGATGATTTTGTTTGCCATAAAGCCATTAATAAATAACCTACCATCAGAGGGGCTGCTATGGCTTTTTGCAGGAGGTGTTTCGTATACCATTGGTGCTATTTTATACAGCGTAAAAAAAATAAGATTTAATCATGCTATTTTTCATGTATTTGTTTTAATAGGTAGCTTTTGTCATTTTTATTCTGTGTTTTATTATGTGATACCCAGTAAGTAAATTCCTGCTAGATTTCACAAAATTAATGTTCTAACTTTAAACCAGAATAATCATTAATAAATGGATAAGGAAAATCATTCACCAAACAGACAACCCAACAACCCCCTGCACGGCATTAAATTAGCAGACTTATTGGAATGTTTGGTAGAACTCTATGGTTGGGAATACCTAGCCCAAGAAGTCAATATTAACTGTTTTAAGAGTAAGCCTTCCCTGAAATCCAGTCTTACATTTTTAAGAAAAACACCCTGGGCAAGGGAGAAAGTGGAAAAGATATACTTAAATTTAGAAAAGAGAAATTGATGAAAAAAATACTCATCCTCTTTCTACTAATCTCAGGAAACCTTTTATCGCAGGAAATAATAGGAAATTGGACTGGCACTTTAGTTTTTGGAATACAGAAAATTGAACTCAGCATTTTAATTGAAAGAGAAGGCCAAGCGCTAAAAGCCAGTATGGATATTCCTGAACAAGGAGTGGTAAAAAACAAAGCTGCAAGGGTGTTATTTGAGGCAAAGAATTTTGAAATTTCTTTTCCTCAATTTAATATAGTTTACAAAGCAAAGCTTTCAGAGCAATTAGATCTAATTGGTGATTTTGTGCAAAACGGCTTTAGCATTCCGCTTGTATTAAAAAAAGGCGTTATTGTTTTAGAGCGGCCACAAACCCCTAAAGGACCCTTCAATTATACTACAGAAGAAATCACTTTTAAAAATTTAAAAGCATCTATAGATTTAGCGGGAACCCTCACCCTACCAAAAGACAAAAAAAATTTCCCTTTAGCCATTATCATAAGTGGCAGTGGTCCCCAGAATAGAAATGGAGACTTATTTGGTCACTCACTCTATTATGTTATAGCGCACCACTTAAGCCAAAATGGCATTGGTGTGCTCCGCTATGACGAAAGGGGGGTAGATGCGTCTGAAGGTGATTTTAAAACGGGAAGCATAGACACTTTTAGTGATGATGTTGTGTCAGCTATGTCTTACTTAAAAAGCAGAAAAGACCTCAGCAGAAACAGCTTAGGCCTTATAGGACACAGTTTAGGAGGTATTATTGCTCCAAATGTGGCAAGTCAAACAAAAGAGATAGATTTTCTAATCCTTTTAGCGGCTCCTGGGGTTTCTGGCGACAGTCTCATGTTAAGGCAAAAAGAAATTATAGAGAGAAAAATGGGCCTTCCTGAAGTCCAAATTACCCAAGGACAGCACTTAATGAGAAGTCTCTATGACATACTTATTCAACACACCAACAGTGGGCAAACCTTAGAAGAACAAATAAACCAAAAGCTCACCCAAACTTATGGAGTCAAACTTCCAGAGCAACAAAGATTAGCCATTATTAAACAACTCACTAGCAAAGAAATATTAAGCCTAATAAAAGCAAATCCTTCACAAAATCTTGAAAAACTCAAAATACCTATGCTTGTTTTAAACGGCAACTTAGACCTGCAGGTGAATGCAGCAGACAATTTAACTGCCATTAAAAAAGCCTTAAAAAACAATCCTAAAGCACAAATAAAATCTATTGAAAATTTAAATCACCTGTTTCAAGAGTCACTTAGCGGAGAAATTAGTGAATACTACACCAACACTCAAACCATTTCTCCTGAAGTATTGGAAATCATAAGCAGCTGGATAGTGGGTTTAAAAAATAAAAGATAGTACATGCTAGAGGTTTATATTTCTAATATTTTAAAAGAGGAATACCAATTAGAAGGGGATTTAACCCCCTTGGCAGGTGAGCTAGACTTAAATTTCAAATGTACTAGCACTGATGGAGTCATTTTTATTGTTAAAATAGCCCACCAAAGCGCCTCAACTTCAGAAATAGCTTTTCAAGAAGCCCTCTTGCTTTATCTAGAAAAACAGCAACTATCTTTTAAATACCCAAGATTAATAAAAAATAAAGACGGCCAATACCATAGCATTCTAAGCACTAGAACGGAGCAGCGTATTCTTAGAGTTATGAGCTGGGTAGACGGTAGACTCTGGGCAGCGGTGAATCCAAAACTAGAGGTGCTCAGGGAAGGGCTTGGTAGTCATTGTGGCCATATTACTAGAGCATTAGAAGGCTTTACCCACCACTACGCAACTAGGGTATTACAATGGGACATAGCACAATGTCTTTGGATTAAAGACTATGTAACAGTTTTCAACAAAGCACAATTGGCCTTAATTTCACCTTTTATAAAAGCCTTTGAAAAACAAGAATTGACATATAAAGAACTGCCCAAAGGAGTGGTTCACAATGACGCCAATGACTATAATATTATTGTTTCAGAGGCGCTAGTAAACCCTAAAGTTATAGGAATTATAGACTATGGGGACGCCTGTTATACCCAGATCATCAATGACTTGGCCATTGCCTGCACTTATGGAATTATGCATACAGAAGATCCCTTGCAGGCTGCGCTCCCTATAGTTGCCAGCTACCACAAAGCATATGAATTAACAGAGGCTTCTTTAGGGCATTTACATACTGCCATTGGCATGAGGCTCAGCATCTCTCTCACCAAGGCAGCTATCAACAAAAAAGAGGCTCCAGAAAACACCTATCTGTTTGTTAGTGAGACTCCCGCATGGGACCTATTAAAAAAATGGACGACAATAACACCAAATTTTGCTTATTATGCTTTTAGAAAGGCCTGTAATTTCTCTGCACATCCAAAGCTAGGCGCCTTTAAAAAATGGGCCATAAAAGAGAAGGTCTCTTTAAAAAGCATTTTTCCAAATCAAAATAAAACAGCCGTTCACCACCTAGACCTTAGCGTAGAAAGCCTTTGGGTAGAACACCAGGCTGCCTTTAATAATTTAGACTACTTTGAATATAAAATTCAAAACCTACAAAAAGAGCATCCCCAAAAACTAATTGCTGGGGGCTACCTTGAGCCCAGACCCCTATACACCTCCGAAGACTATGTCAAGGCCAGTAACCAAGGTCCAATTAGCCGTTGTATTCATATGGGTATAGATTTCTGGCTCCCCGAACAAACATCCGTACACAGCCTATTTGATGGGAAAATAATCATTTCCTTAGACAGAAAAGGAATCAAAGAATACGGTGGTTTTGTAGTGCTAGAGCACATAGAAGACGGGCTTGTTTTCTATAGTCTATACGGGCACCTCTCTCCCGCTTCTATTATGGCCCACAAAGTGGGCAACACCCTTTTAAAAGGCGCCAGAATAGGTCTCTTAGGCAATGCCAGAAACAATGGCAATTGGGCGCCACACTTACATTTTCAACTCATGCTAGATCTCTTAGGTTATCAAGACGATTTTCCTGGGGTTCAGACTTTTCAGCAGCAGGCAATCTGGGCAGATATTTGTCCAGATCCTAACCTACTATTCAAAGTATCGGCCTTGGAAAGGCCAAAAAAACTAACTAACAAAACACTTTTAGACTACAGAGAAGCACATTTAGGTAAAAGTCTGAGTTTGCAATACCAAACTCCTATTCAAATAGTAAGGGGTGAGGGTGTGTATTTAATAGACCAAAACGGGCAAAAATATTTAGACACTGTAAACAATGTAGCCCATGTGGGGCATGAACACCCTAGACTCATTGCGGCTGGTCAAAAGCAAATGGCAGTGCTTAACACCAATACCAGGTACCTGCACTCAAATATAAATAAAGCTGCGGCAGCTATTTTAGAAACCCTCCCACCCTCTTTAAGTGTGGTTCACTTTGTTAATTCAGGTTCAGAAGCCAATGAATTAGCCCTTAGAATGGCCTATGTATGTAGCGGGAGTATGCAAATCATAGCCAGTGAACATGGCTACCATGGCAACACCAACAGCACCATTGGCGTTTCTTCCTATAAATTTGACGGCAAAGGGGGCCAAGGAAAACCAGAGCACACCCACCTAATTCCAATTCCAGATGCCTTTAGAGGAACGTTTCGCGGTTCAGAAAGTGGTACTCAATATTCAAAAGCACTTTCTAATACTATTAAAGCACTGGAGTCTAATGGGCAAAATCTGGCCGGTTTTATCATAGAACCCATTATTAGCTGTGGGGGGCAGGTACCTTTGGCAGATGGTTTTTTAGGTGAGGCTTATAGACTAGTCAGAGCCGCTGGCGGGCTTTGCATTTCAGATGAGGTACAAACTGGCTGCGGGAGAATGGGAAGTCATTTTTGGGGCTTTGAGTGGCATGGCGTTATACCAGACATTGTGACTATTGGAAAACCATTAGGCAACGGTCACCCGGTAGCCGCAGTTGTCTGTACCCAAGAAGTAGCCCAAAAGTTTGCCAACGGTATGGAGTTCTTTAACACCTTTGGAGGTAATCCAGTTTCCTGTGCCATTGCTTTAGAAACCCTCCGTGTAGTAAAGGATGAAAAACTTAAAGAAAATGCCTTGGAGGTTGGAAATTTTTTAAAAGAAGGGTTACAAAAACTGATGTCTAAACACCCCATAATAAGGGACGTAAGGGGGCATGGTTTGTTTTTAGGAATTGAATTCTTAACGGTAAGTATGATACCATTAGCTGCAGAAGCTAGCTATGTAGCCAATAGAATGAAAGACTACGGAATTCTGATGAGTACAGACGGGCCAGACCACAATGTATTAAAGATTAAACCTCCCATGGTATTCTCTATAAAAAATGCAGAGAGACTTTTAAACACCCTAGATATAGTATTGGGTGAAGATTTTATAAATGCAGTCTATGATTAGGCAGTTGCTTTAAACTTTAAAGCTGTTTAAAATACTGCTTGTCAATTTTGTGCAGCGCAACTCTACTGGCATTTTAACTTTGATATACCTTTCATATCCTAATTCTTACCATTCGTTTTTAAACTATTGGCACTGAATAATGTGTTTATCTAAATATGTATCTGAAAAATTGTCCCTATTTATCCACTCTTACTAACATAAGTAAGAAGGGTGTCATTTTTAACCAAATAGGTAGCGCCAATTTTAGGATTAACCTCTTTGTACTAGCATAGAATTGGCTTGATTTTTAATACTAAAATAGTAATATCTGTTGTATATTGCCACCCGTAATTTAATGGAAAATAATGATGAAATACCTCTCTCTCCTTTTTTTAGGGCTGCTATTAGTAAACTGCGCCAAAGATGAAATATCTAAAGACAAAATGTCTAATGATTTGGAAATCCAAGAATATTTAGAGCAAAATAACTTAACCGCTACAAAGACTAGTTCTGGCTTATATTACATTATTGAAAGAGAAGGTACTGGCGCCAAACCCACAAGCAACAATTCAGTAAGAGTAGCTTATAAAGGTTATTTTACAAATAAATCTGTTTTTGACCAAAGCACTGCTGCGGGTATTTCTTTCCCTTTAAACGGAGTTATTAAAGGCTGGACAGAAGGCATTACCTATTTTAAAGTAGGAGGTGCTGGAAAATTACTTATACCTGCTTCTTTAGGATATGGAAACAGTTCTTACAAAGGAATTCCGGGAGGTTCAGTTCTTATTTTTGATATAGAACTATTAGAAATTACTAAGTAGTTTAGTAAGTTCCTATAGTCTGGTCCATCCATTTTAGCCTATTGACTAAATATGCTCTGAGCTCACTCACAGCTAAAGGATAGTCTACTAGAATACCTATCCACTTATTATAGTTGCGTTGTATAGCCCCATTGTCTTGTAAGTATTTAGAAGTACTGTCTATCAGTCCTAATACTTGAGCATTACTTAAGCTCCCTGCACGCAACTCCTGCCACCTACTTTTTAAAGCCGTTTTAAATACAGGGTCTTGTAGCAGTCTTGGCCACCAAAAAGGTACCATCCAAGCGTCTTGCTGCACATAGGTATTGTAATTGGCAATCCAATCATTAAAAGGAACCCTTCCTTGTCTGTTATAACCAATATTAAGATCCCAAATAGGACCCATCTTTAATTTTTCACCCCTGTCCTTGTGTAGATAAGTACTCAGTCTATAACCGTCTACATTTCCTGTTATTTCATTAATAATAAAAAAATCTACAAAACTATTTAAATCTATATAATTGGTGTAGGTACGCTGCGCACCAGCAAAATTATCTGAAATTAAAGCCGTTTCAAAATCAGTTAAATACTTCTGAATATACTGCTTTTGAGCCGGGGTAATGACTTCTGGCTTGGGATATTCATATAGAAAATAAGTCTCCAAGTACATCTGTGGGTGATATGGCTCTCCATACGCAGGGAAATTTATAGGATTTTTAAAAATGTCATAGGGAGATCTAAAACTAATAGCTTCATTGTATTTAGCGTCATCTGCCCAATTGTTATTGTAATATTCTAAGGGCTGTCCAGCAGTTGCGTCACCCCCAGCAGTCTTGTCTATCTTTAAAATATAGCCACCCGTAATAGCTTCTGCAGAAGTATCTGTAGGCTCCAACTTTTTAATATCTATCCTATTTTTGTCGCGCTTAAGCTTCTCCATAAAAATATAAGCGCCCATATAAGTGCCATTAATTTCTAGGTCTATAAACTCTGTTCTAGCAGCGTAATGACCCATTTTTCTATAGAATTCATATCCCAAATAATGATGCATGAGGGTGGGATCAAAAATAGTATTGTCAACCGCCCTAAAAACGTCTCCCATTAAAATATAATCTTCCTCTATTGGAAAATTTAGAAACTGAAATGGCATGTCTGCTCCGGCAGCATTCCAACTTTCAATTCCATAAGATTTTTTATCAGACATTCTATAAGAAGTAGAGCCTCTGTATTCAATGCCAATTGGGCTGTCGTGCGCTTCTAACTTATTTAAGTACACCTTTAAATTACCTCCAATTTTAGGCTCATTTTGAATGATATTATCTGTAGTAACCTTAAAATAAGGCAGCTTACTATCTCCCGTTTCTACTGCAAGCTTCACTTTTTCAGGTGTATTAGGCTCATTGGAATTATCCTTAGCACAACTAATAAAAAGTACAAAAACTAAAAGGTAGGGGAAATATTTTTTCATTTTAATCATTTTTTAAAGATAAAAATAATGGTTTTATCTATTTAGTATGTGCTCTATAGAATAAACTAGCTGGGGCAGTTGTGTTTATTTTTATAAAAATTGTTTAATAAATTTTATAATTAGCAAAATTAGTTTAAACGTTTACTGATTTTTTTATTAAATTAAAGTAAGTTTAATACTTATTACTTAGTTTTAAAGAAATAAAAATTGTAATAATGAAACAAATTCTAAAACCTAATAGCCTATTATTTTTCCTTTTTTTAAGCTTGTTGATATCGTGTTCTGGAGATGATTCAGAAACTATGCCAGATCCAGATCCAGTAGGTGTTGTTGTTAAAGGCTGTGATACCTTTATAGAATCTCTTCCTAGTTTAAACACCGCCACATTAGATTTTGAATGTAAAGGAAACCCTTTTTCCGAAGAAGGAGCTCTCTCAAGTAGTAATTTAACCGGAACTTGGGGTAGATTTGGAGGACCAGACGGATCCGCTTTCTTAAAATTAAGTTATGCAAATAATCCTGCAGGCAGTGATATTAACAATTCTTCTAAAGTATTAGGGATTACTGAGAATGCAGGTATTGAAGTGTGGGCTGGATTTTTCTTTAATTTAAATGAAAAAGTAAATTTTCCAAATGGTCAGGAAGCTATTTCTATTGATGTGTATTCAACTGCACCAGGACAAAATGTACTCTTAAAGTTAGAAGACTCTCAAAATTCAGATAACTTTAAAGAAGTTTCTAAAACAACTACTAAAACTGGCGCTTGGGAAAAATTAGTATATAATTTTTCAGCAGATGACAGCAATAAATTTAATAGGGTAGTCATGATTGTTGCCAATGGCACTCAAAATACTGCAGAGACAACTTACTATATTGACAATATCAGTTTCTCTACTCCAGAAGAGGTAGCAGCATTAAGTGAGCCTATTACTGCTGCAGTTGCACCTACATTAAATGCAAGTGGAGTTTTGTCTATTTTTAGCGATTCTTACACAGATGTAGCAGATACAGACTTTAATCCAAACTGGGGGCAAAGTACAGCAGTAAGCAAAAAAGATTTAGATGGAAACACCGTTTTAAAATATGCTAACTTAAATTATCAGGGAACTGCATTTGCTGCTGCTTTAAATGTAAGCTCCTATACCTCTTTACACATTGATTATTGGACTGCAGATGCTAATGCTCTTAACTTTTTCTTAATTAGCAGTGATAAAGGTAGTGGTGCTGTTGAAAAAGCTAAAGGTCTAGATCTAACTAATCTTGGACAATGGAATAGCATAGATATACTACTGAGTGATTTTTCACCAGTAGATTTATCTGATATCATTCAGTTTAAAGTAGACGGAAATGGAACTGTATACTTTGACAATATCTACTTTAAATAAATACTGTTCGTGAATTTTACAATAAAGGGTGTAAATTATTAAAGACTATTTTATAAGAATTCAATGAAAAAAAATAACTTTCTAATTTATGCCTTTTTATTATTTTTTATATTATCCTGTTCAAGTGACGACGCCACTTCAGAACCAACTAAAGATATTGAGAAAGGACTCTCACTCACAGATGAAGACAAGATTGGTCTTATCTGGTCTGAAGAATTTGAGGGTAATGCTTTAAATACCCAAGTTTGGGGATATGATATTGGAGATGGAAGCGCACTTGGTATTCCGGGATGGGGAAACCAGGAAGTACAAACTTATACAGCTAGCTCAAAAAACATTAAAGTCTCAAACGGATATCTTACAATCTCTGCATTAAAAGAAAGTATTGAAGGAAAAAATTATTCTTCCGCAAGAATTAAATCTCAAAATAAGTATGCATTTAAACACGGTAAACTTAAAATCCGTGCAAAATTTCCACAATCTAAAGGAACATGGCCAGCACTTTGGTTAATGGGAGCTAATTTAGATGCTGTTGGGTGGCCTAATTGTGGAGAAATAGATTTAGTAGAACAAAATGGGCAAGAAAAAGATAAAATGATTGGAACTGTCCATTGGAAAAATACATCTAATAATACCAATGCAAAATTTTCACAGGAAATCATATCTAGCGGTATTGGAGCTGATTTTAAAGAGTATTCATTGATTTGGAGTGAATCTACCATAAAAATGTATGTTGAAAATGTAAAATACTTTGACATTAATGTCAACGCATCTATGCCATTTAATCAAGATTTCTTTTTGTTGATTAATATTGCTATGGGAGGTAGTTTAGGTGGTGCAATAGCTACTGATTTCAATAATGACCAATTAGTTGTTGACTATATTCGTCTATACGAAGACTAAATTATTATTTAGTCTTTATCACTCTATACTCTTTTAGATAGTGCTCTATCATAGGCTGGAAAGGTCCAAGTTGGTGCTGTTCTAAGGGAAAAGAATCTAAAAAAGGAGGGTAAGGAGAAGACAGTGGTTTTTTAAGCCTGTTTGGGAAATCTGCTGCCAAATCAGATTTTATTGGACGGTTTTTTTGGTTTACATATGCCGCTACGTCATAGGCTTCTTCATCTGTAAGAATGGGATTTTCATGGCTCACCCCAAATGGCATATTGTATTTTATAAACTGAGCTGCAGTGATTAACCTACTCATTCCCGCACCACTGTTATACGCTTGTGCACCCCAGAGTGGTGGGTAAAAATAAAGTCCATTTACGTTGTCAAAGGTACCTTGCCCGTCTTTTTGGTGGCAAACCACACATTGCTGTTCATACACAAGAGCCCCAGCAGTCAAATTTGCCTGTCTATTGGGTAATTCTATTTCTTTAAGACCGTCTTCTAATGGGGAAGCCACGGAAACACCTTCAGGTTTATATCTTTCCAACCAGCTTAAATAGGCCACAAAAGCCTGCATCTCTCTCTGAGTTGTCTCCATAGGACGGCCGTTCATACTTCTACTGAGACAGCCGTTTATCCTGTCCTCAATAGTGCCTATTTTGTCTTCTCTCCCTCTGTATTGAGGAAATCTACCTACAACTGTATTTAAAGGCATTCCAAATGCTTTGGTGCCTTCATTTAGGTGGCATGAAATACATTCCAAGCTATTACCACTATAGCGCATAGTGGTATCGGCCACATGTGGCCCTATGGTTAAAGAGGTGTTTACCAAGAGCTGATAACCAAGTTTTATTTGCTCATTTTCAGTTTTATAAACCGCTTCTTCTATAACCGTGGTAAATTCT
>Ga0222670_1000112_pt1 | contig 37076 bp, 35 predicted proteins | sample AntAcemetagen732_FD_181148 | JGI IMG/M metagenome (GOLD analysis project Ga0222670, IMG submission 181148) | Saline water microbial communities from Ace Lake, Antarctica - #732 | ecosystem: Environmental > Aquatic > Non-marine Saline and Alkaline > Saline | place: Antarctica: Ace Lake... | reverse complement strand
ACCACCACGTTGATAGGCTGGATGTGGAAGCGCAGTAATGCGTGTAGCTGACCAGTACTAATAGCTCAATTGGCTTGATTTATGCACTGAAAAAAATTTTTAGAAAAAAAATAATAATATAGATAAAACAAAGATAAAAATTATTATTACAAATTCATCTTTATTTTGATCTTTATTGACCAAGGGTATAATTTTTTATTATCAATTGATAGATTAAATTATAATGTGAACGCTAAAACAACTTTTTTATATACTTACACCACAAGAACGTAAACGTGAGATTATCCGGTGGACAACGCCAACGCATAGGAATTGCAAGAGCTCTATACCATGATCCTAAAGTATTAATTTTGGATGAAGCAACAAGTGCGCTGGACAACCATACTGAACAAGCAGTGTTGGAAGCAGTAAAAACTCTTAGTCATGATTTAACAATTATTATAATTGCGCATCGTTTAAACACTCTAAAAGAATGTAATATTATTTTTAAGTTCGACAAAGGTAAGCTTATAGAAAAAGGAACGTTTAAAAAATTAATTGGACAGGATAAAAGTTTGATTTTATAATATTTTATTAAGAATGTTTATTGAGTATTAGAAAAATAAAAAAAATTATTATTAAGTTTAATCTTAATTAAAATTTTTATTTGAAAGAATAATATATAGATGACATAATAATTAATTAATAAAACTAAACCCAAGTTAAACTCAACTGACTATGAGAAATATTTTAATATCATCTTCTTCATTTCTCCATGAAACAAATGAAAGTTGGGATAAGATTTCCAAAAGTTTTAATACAGAATTTTCACCACACAATAAAATATTTTATTCTAGAAGGGAACATTTTGCAGAAATAAACATGGTTTTTTTAGCTGATATTCTTGATCATTTTGATAATTCTAAAAAAAACCTTACTGATTCTAAAAAAAAAATTAAGCATTTAATTAATTTAATTAAAAAGAATATTGATAAAAAAACAAACAATATAATATGTTTTTCACATTATTTTTTTGATGATTATTTTTTAAATTTAAAAAAAAAAAATTTTTTAGATGAGGTTATTTCATTTTTTATTGAGGTTTTATATAAATTGGCAAAAAAATATAAAAATTTGTTTATATTGGATATGGATAAAATTTTTGCTAGCCACGGTTATACACGCTGTTTTAGTCAAAGAAATTATTATTTGATGAGTTGTAGACTGTCTGAGGACGGTTTAAATATCATCACAAATGAAGTAGAAAAAATTTTAAATAAAATTATATCACCTACGAAAAAAGTATTGATATTAGATTGTGACAACACAATATGGGGAGGGGTACTAGGAGAAGATGGTATAGATAAAATTCAAATTGGACAAGATGGAATAGGTAAAGCTTTTAGGGATTTTCAAAAAGTAGTGAAAAATTTAAAAAATAATGGAATTCTAATTGTTCTTGCAAGTAAAAATGAAAAGAAAGACGTAATAAAAGTTGTTAAAGAGCATAAAAAAATGATTTTAAAAGATGAAGATATAACTAGTTACAAAATTAATTGGGAGGAAAAATCAAAAAATATTTATGAACTATCTGAAGAATTAATGCTTGGATTGGATAGTTTTGTATTCTGGGATGACAATCCAATTGAAAGAAATAAAGTTAGATCTAAATTACAGATGGTTGAAGTTATTGAGCCCAAACAAGATGTTTCAGAGTGGCCAAAACAATTAAATGAATACGTAGGTTTTTTAAATTATAATCTATCAAAAGATGATTCAAAAAAAACTTTTCAGTACAAACAGAGAAGTAAATTTTTAGAAAAGAAAAAATTATTTAATGATGAAGCAAAGTATTTAAAAAGTATAAAAGTCAAAATATCTATAGAGAAACTTAATACATCAAATATTGATAGAGCTGTGCAACTCACAAATAAAACTAACCAATTTAATTTTACAACAAAAAGGTATACTCATAAAGATATTTACGAAATAAACAAAAACGGACGTGTTTTATTAGTTAAATTAAAAGATATTTATGGTGATCATGGTATAATTTCTTTAATTATAATTAAAGAACAGAATAATTATTTAATAGTAGATACCCTTCTTCTAAGCTGTAGAATTCTAGGAAGATATGTTGAAAATTTTTTAACCGATTATTTAAAAAAACTAGCTATTAGAAAGAAATTAAAAGGAACTATTTTTTTATTTAAAAAAACTGAAAAAAACATGCCAGCACTAAATTTTATTAATTCAATTGAAGGGTTAAAAAAACTTAATTTAGATCAAATAAAAAAATTAAATATATCTAAAAAAATTTATAGAGATAAGTCGTATTTTTTATATTTAATAAATAATAAAGAAAAAATAATCAATTCTGACTTATATGTATAAAAAAACTTTAGAAGAAATTTTTAAGAAAAACTTTAAAAACTTTAAAAAGAGCAAAAATTTTGACAAAATGAAAATGGATGAGCTGAAAGACTGGGATTCAATTAGTCATGTAAACCTTATGTTAAAAATTGAAAAAATTTTTAAAATTAAATTAACTGCTAGTGAGTTTTTTGAGCTTACATCAGTAAAAAAGATTTTAAATAGATTAAAGAAATAATATTTTTTTTTGATATTCCTTGTCTTGATTAAATAAATTTGTAAATGTTGGGATTTTATTATTTATAATTGACAAGGTTTGTTTAGTATTAACCAGTGAAATTCTTAAAATATTAGTTTTTATGTTTTTTTTTTTAAATTTTTTTAATTTTTTTTCCGACAAGAGTTTAGTCTTTGTATAATTTGATTGAAAATTGTAGATAGCAGTCGTTGAAGGATAAAAAAATTTAATTTCATTATTGTCACAAAAAGAAAATATTTTCAAGACATTATCGATATAAAACTTTTTATAAACTTTATACGCAGACCCTTTATCATTTTTTATATTAATTTTTGGTGTGGGCATATAAAATATTCTTAATTTCTCATTATTTTCAAGAATTTTTTTTATTTTTTTTAGATTTTTGTTTATATCCAGTTTTATAAAAAAAATATTTTTTTTATCTGATGTAATTTTATTTTTAAAATAAGTTGCAAAAATTTTAATTTTTTCATTATGTTCGAATATTTTGAGCAATTCTAAACCAATTCCTGAACTAGCTCCTATTATAAGTATATTTTCCTCTATACTTTTTATTTTTTTTATTAAATTTTTTTTCACTTTACTTTGTTTTATTTGTAATTTTGGTCTTCTGAGTGTCGTAAAATCAATTATATATTTTCCATAAATTAATCTATTGTAAACAACGGGCTTACGTGGAGTATTTGTAGATCTTATTACAATACTGTCAGAACTAAAATTATTTTTAATGTTATAATTAATATTAATACTATTTATAATTGAATACTTTCCGGGAAAAACCATACCAACATATCTTGATAAATAATTTAACATAATTTTTATATTTTCATATTTTGTGGTTAAATTTTCAGAACTTACTTGAAATTTTGTATATTTTACATTTTTAGTATTAAAATTTGTCAAATTATTTTGATGACTTTTATCAAAAAACAGTAGTCCAGAATCTTTCTGATAAATTTTTTTTAAATTTTTGTTTATATAAATATCTTTATTGTACTCAAAAGCATTTTGAAACTCAAAATTTAATACAAAAAATTTTTTTTTGTTCAAAATTTTATTTATTTTTATTTTTTTTAGGAATTTATTTATAATAAGTGTTCCGTGGCAAATATTTTTTCCAAATATGGAATTATGTCCTTCTAAAGGATCTAAGTGAATTTTGTTAAAATCACCACTTTTTTTTGCGTATACATAACCATCTTTTTTTCTTAAATTGAATTTCATGATTGAATTCTGCATTATTAAAATATCAACCAAATCTATTTTTAATTTTTCTTGCTGGACTTCCAGATATATAACTATTTTTTTCAAAGTAAGAATTGGTTAAAGATCTTGGAAATACAAAACTATTTTCACCTATGTAGGTTCCTGGCATAATCAAATTGTCCAATCCAACAAATGTATTTTTTAGTATCATAATATTTGACGATATTGAGGGACTATTTTTATAATTGTTTACATGATTTGTATAAGTTATTTTTTTTTTGTCCAAAAGACTATTTGGAATGTGTGTCTGAGAATAAATTTTTGTACCCTCACCAATTGCACACATATCGTCAATTAACACACCACCAATTGCATAAATTGAAGTTCTTGAGCCAAGCCTAACTCCCTTTCCAATATTTAATTCTCCCATTTTAATTTTTGACCCCTTATGTGAAATATGAGTGTTAAGTTGTGATTTTGATAAATTGTTAACGGTTGAAATGATGCAGTAATTATCAATTCTAACATCATCACCAATCGTCATCCTTTCTGGATTTTCAATTATTACACCAATACCAATAACTAAATTTTTTCCTACTGACTTTAATTTTCTAGAATAAAGGCTTCTTCTGATTTTTATGCCAACATTTCCTGGCATATAAATTATTATTAATTTTATTAATGATTTTAATAAGTTCATTATATTGTTTATATTATTGTTTTAAATAATTTTATAGATAATTAATATTTTATTTTTATGAAGTATATAAAACATTTAGATGGATTGAGAGCTTTAGCAGTAATCTTAGTTATATTATTTCATTCAGGAATACAAATATTCTCCGGTGGTTATATAGGTGTTGATATTTTTTTTGTTTTAAGTGGATATTTAATAACAGGAATAATATTTAAAAAATTAGAAAGCAATTCTTTTTCTTTTTATGACTTTTATGCAAAACGTATTAAACGTTTAATACCTCCTGTAATAATTATAAAATTTTTTTCATTAGTTGTTGGTTATTATCTAATGAACCCATATCAATTTTTTACGTTAATAGATCAAACGTTTTATTCGACAATTTTATTATCTAACTTTTACCTTTCGAATAATTTGGATTATTTCTCTCTTTCAACTTTTGAAAACCCATTAATGCATACCTGGAGTTTATCTTTGGAAGAGCAGTTTTATTTAATTTTTCCAATTATCTTTTTGATTATTTATTACAAATTTAAAAATAGGATAGTTTTGTTTTTATCACTATTTTTATTAATCAGTTTATTCATGGCACAATTTGGAGGTAACTTAACTTTTGAAAAACCATTTATTGAGTACAATTTATTTTTTTTTAATCAACCAGAGTTTGCATCGTATTTTTTGCCAATCGGAAGGTTTTTTGAATTCTTGTTTGGGTCAGTCTCATATTTGTTAACTACTAGGTTAAAAAAAATTGCATTCCCGCATAAAATTTTGAGTTATATTGGAATGTTTATAATATTCTTATCATTAATTTTGTATGATGGAAATTCTGGCTTTCCAAATTTATTAACGTTATTGCCAATAATTGGAACTATTTTAATAATAATCTATTATTCTGAAAAAAATTCTTATCTGAGTTTTTTAACATTCAAACCATTTATATTCATTGGAACAATTTCTTATAGTCTTTATCTTTGGCATCAGCCATTATTTGCATTTTATAGAATTAAATTTAATTCTGAAATCCCGATTTTAAGTATTTTGATAATTATTTCTATAAGTTTTATTTTTTCATATTTGTCACATAAATTTATTGAGAGTAAAATTAGAAAATTAAAATTCAATCCAAAAAAAATTATTTATATTTTTTTTATAAGTATATCTATATTTGTTTGTATTTTATTTTTTCTAAAATCAAATAATTTTCAAGAAGAATTTAAATTAAAGTTTCAAAATAAAGTACCATTAAAAAATATAAATTTAGTTATTGATTTAAATGAAAATATTAAACGATTCAGAAATATCTCTTTGACCAAGGAGCTTCAATTAAGTGACAGTTTAAATAAAGAAAAAATTTTAATTTTAGGAGACTCAATGTCTACAAATTGGATAGATGCAATAAATCAAAATAAGAATTTATTTGAATTAAATTATGAATTTAAAAATTTAATACTAGATGAGAATTGTTTTAAATTCTTAAAAAATGCAACTTATTTAAGTAAATCATGTGCGAGTTATGTAAAAAATATTCAAAATGATTTATCATTAAATCAATATGATCAAGTATTTGTATTATTGCAGTGGTCTGAAAAAAGTAAACTAACTTTAGAATACTTATTAGATTATTTGAATAATTTTGATGTTAAAATATATTTAGTTGGTAGTGCTAAATTTGATAACTTTCAAAAGATGGCCTATAAAATTGCATTAAATTCATTAATGAACAATCAGGAAATGACTAAAGAATTTTCTAAAAGCAAAGATAAAAGAAATATTTTTTATAATTATGAAATTGAAAAATTAGCATCTAAAAATAAAATTAATTATATAGATGAGTATGATTTTTATTGTGAAAATGATTTATGTAAATTATTTGACAGTGATTTAAATCTATTTTTTTGGGATAATGATCATTTAACCAAATACGGATCTAAATTTTTGGGTGCTAAATTATTCAAACTTTTACAAGTTAAATAATTAAATTTTTTCTTCTAAATTTTTTATATTAATAAAATTTTCAGAAATATCTTTATTATTACTCTTAATATCTTCAAAAAAATTCCAAGCCAAAACCAATATAGCTTGATTCTTATCTTTAATTTTTTCCTTTGACATTATTGGAATGTTGACCCCTGGAACAAACTTTCCATGTTTTAATTTGTTATCCTCAATTATGAAATCTATTTCTTTACTTATATTAAAATAATTTAATAAAGTTGTTGCTTTAGCGGGTGCACCATAGCCAATTATACTTTTATACTTTTGATTGAGTTTTTTTAGATTGTTTATTACTTGAGATTTCAAATTTGAAACTTTTTTACCAAACTCAATATAGGTAGACATTTTTTTAAGTCCAAAATCCTCTTCTTCTTTAAGCATTTGATTGACAGATTCATCGATTAAAATATCTTTACTTTTACTCACATAGACCCTTATAGATCCACCATGTGTATTTATTTTTTCAACTTTAAAAATTTTTAGGTCTATTTTTATAAGAAAACTGGACAGCGTAAATAATGACCAATAATTAGTATGCTCATGATATATATTGTCAAATGTTAGGTCTTTAATTGTATTTAATAAATATTGAACTTCAATAATAATTTTTCCATCTGGCTTTATTAATTTCTTCATAGATTGAGCCATACTCTCTAGATTGTCAGAGTGAGCAAAGACATTCGAAGCAAGCAATAAATCTGCTCCATTTTTTACTGGATTCATCGCTTTATCTTCTAGATATCCATGAAAAGTATTAATCCCATTTTTATTAGCAAGTTCAGCTAAGTTTTTTGCAGGTTCAATACCCTCAATGTTTTTAAAACCTTGCTCCAAAAAAGGCCTCAAACCAATCCCATCATTACTTCCCACATCAATAATGCAATCTTCTTTCTCTAACTCAAATTCTGAAATATATTTTTTAGCTGCAAGGCTAAAATGATTTTTGAATTTTTCAGTTGTAGATGATTGATATAAATAATTTGAAAACAATTTATCACTTTCAATTGCAACTGAAAGTTGACAATTGAAGCATTCCTCACAAACATTTAGTTCTAATGGATATAAATCATCCTTATCACTAATATTTTCTTTTAAGTTATTTGCTAAAGGCTGATAGCCAAGTGATAAGGCTCTTTTTAGATTGTTTGAACCACAACATCTGCAATTTAATCTATAAATTGAACCTAGTAGTTTTTTTTCATTATCATCCACAAACTTGTAAGGAATTGTGTGCGTAATTCCATAATTATCATGCTCTCGCTCACCTCGGACTAAATTCAAAAATATTGTATCTTCTGTAAAGATCATTGTATGAGCAACATTGGGCTGAGTAACAATCATTTCACCCTCATTAACAACGTGTGTTACTTTTGTAGAATTATGATCCAACAAGTCTTTGTAGATACTTATAAATTGGCCTTTTATAACCAAACATTTTTGTTCCTGAACTGGATGAAAGTGATTTGCCCTCATTGTTCCTTTTTTTGACTCTATATAGCCAATCATATTAATTGGCTCAGGTAAATCAAAGTTACTAATTTTACCTCTTTCGTCTATAAAATCTCTAACCCCTTTAAATTTATATTCTAAATTTTTACCAAACTTATCAAATGACCATTTTGTAATCATTTCTTCAATACATGTTTCTAAATTATTAACAAATTCGAAACCTGTGCTAAGTAATTTTTTATTAGATAGAGAATAACCTTTATTTGGAACTTCATCGTCTGTAGAAATAATTTCGAGTTTTGGATTAATTTTTTTGCAAATATCTGCAACTTCTTTTACTGTTATCGTCTCTTTTGTTAAGTTATATATCCCATCTTCTATATCTTTTTTTTCTTCCGCAAATTTAAAACATCTGGCAACATCAATTAAAGGAACCAAAGTTTTAAGCTGTACTCCTCCACCAAATAATTTAATTTTTCCATTTTGTGAGGCAATTTTAGAAAATAAATTAGGCATTATATTTATTCTCATAGTATCTGTTGAAAAACCATATACAGAACCAAGTCTAAATATTATATGTTTTTTCCCAGAATTAATTATTTGATTTTCATTTTTGACCTTACTTGTAGAATAAGATAAAAAAGTACTTGTCTTTTCATTTTCGTCTATATTTTCTTTTTTTACTTTCAGCCCTTCAAACACAACATGTGTTGATGGAAAGACAATTAATGCATCTGAATTCATAGATGATAAAACATTTGCTGTTCCATCAATGGCAACTTTTTCAGTTTGTGTATCTTTTGTTGGGTCAGCGTCTTTTTTAACGTAAGCAACATCGGTAATACCTGCAAGATGATGCACTATATCTGCATCTTTTATAAATGGTTGAATTTCTTCAAGATTTAAAATGTCAGCTTGTATAAATCTTATTTTCCTTCTTTTAAGCTCGTTGACTCTCTCAGAAATAAATCGATTATCAATTGCTATAACATCGTATTTCCAACTAAAACCAGAATATAATTTACATAATTCTGTACCAATATAGCCAAGCGCACCTGTGATAATAATTTTTTTCATTTAAATTAATCTTAAAATATATTTTATTAAAAGTGAGAATTTATATCTTAAAGACAGATTATACCATATCCATCCCTCAGATAATTTTTCTATCTTAAAATCACTTTTAATACTAGGTAAATGGTGAAAATTTTTAATCTCAATCTTTTTTCTTTTGTGAAGTACATTTCGCTTATCTTTATATCCAATATTTGAAATCATATTAAAGCTAGGCTTTAAACATCCTAAATTATTATTCAAACAATCTTTGACAATTGTATAGTCCCAAGTTTTATGTATACCTTGATTAAATTCTTTAAATAAACTTAACCAAAATAACCTTCCAAAAAATAAAGGAACATTTTTTTTAAAATTTTTACTCTTTTTAAATTGTTCAAGATTTTTTATTTTATAAGAATAGTTTTTCCATCTATCTCTCCATGTAGCCCAGCCATGCATAAATGGTAAAGATGAAATATAAGTTATGTTTCCAAATTTTTTTGGAAGAGTTCCAGACCCACATATTTGAAAAATTTTTTTATCTTTAAAATGCTTCTTTAATAAAATGCTACTAAATGAAAAAAAAGACTTACTAGGAATTGTATCATCTTCTATTATTATGCCACTTTTTACTTTTTCGAAAAACCAATCAATGCCCTTGGGTGGAGCTATTTGTTTTCCCAAATTATTTCTAAAAAAATTTGTTTTAACTTTTTGTGTCCAATTAATTCTTTTAATTACTTGCCTCACTTGATTGTGTCTCTTTTTTATTTTTAGATCAAGGCCATTATATCCATCTTGTGATATGTAAATATTTTTAACATTATATTTTTTTAAATGTTTTAGTAAAACTTTTAGTTGATCAGGTCTATCAAAACACAGTATTAGTGTGGGTGTTAAAATCTTTGCGTTATTATTTAATTCAATTTTCACAGGATTATAAAATTACTATTGTATGATTTAAGTATAAATTCAATAATATAAATAGTAAATATATATTCAAAGAACTTATAAAATGATTGAACAGATTATAGATGATCAAAAATTATTATCAATAATAATACGAGCCGACTATAAGTCAAAGGGTATTGAGTTTTTTACCCCAGACGATTTTTCACAACAGCTCGGGTATATGAATAGAAAAAAAAATCATATAATCTCTCCACATACACACAATATAGTTCAGCGAGATGTTCAATTTACCCAGGAGGTTCTAATAATAAAAAGTGGAAAAGTTAGAGTGGATTACTATGATGAAAAAAAAAAATATTTGGAAAGTAGAATACTAAATAAAGGTGACGTAGTGCTTTTGGCTTATGGTGGACATGGGTTCGAAATGATTGAAGACAGTGAAATAATAGAAGTTAAGCAGGGACCATACTTAGATGACATAGATAAAATTAGATTTGATCCTGTGGAAAAAAATAAATTAAAAATAAAATAATGATTCCAGTAAATTCACCCCTTCTAGCTGGAAATGAAAAAAAATATCTTATCGAATGTTTAGATACTGGTTGGATAAGTAGCGAAGGTCCATTTGTAAAAAAATTCGAAAATAATATGGCTAGTTATATTGGTAGAAAATATGCAACAGCTTGTTCAAATGGTAGTGCAGCTATAGATATTGCAGTAAGAGCGTTAGAGCTAAAGGCTGGAGATGAAGTTATAATGCCCACTTTCACAATTATATCTTGTGCTCAATCTTTAGTAAATCATGGAGTTACACCAGTATTAATAGACAGTGATTACAAAACTTTTAATATTAATGTTGAAGAAATTGAGTCCAAGATTACATCCAAAACAAAAGCAATCATGATAGTTCATATTTTTGGACTTACAGTAGATGTTGATCCTCTAATAGTAATTGCAAAAAAGCATAATTTAAAAATAATTGAGGATGCAGCTGAGGTAATTGGACAAAACTACAAGCGTCAAAAGTGTGGAAGCTTTGGAGATATTAGTACTTTTAGTTTTTACTCAAACAAACATATAACCACAGGAGAAGGTGGCATGGTTCTCACTAATGATAAAAATTTAGATGATAGAGCAAAAAGTTTAAGAAATTTGTGTTTTACTAACGATAGATTTGTGCATGAAGAAATAGGCTTTAATTATCGATTAACTAATATGCAAGCAGCTCTTGGAGTTGCTCAACTTGAACAAATAGAGGATATAATTATTAAAAAAAGATGGATAGGAAATATTTATAACAAACTTTTAAAAGATTTAGATAAGATAAACCTGCCATTAAATAAAACAAATTACTGTGAAAACATTTATTGGGTCTATGCGATCACTTTAAAAGATAATTGCGATAAGACAGCTAAGCAAGTAATGAATGAGCTGCATGAACTTGAAATAGGCACAAGACCATTTTTCTTTCCTATGCATAAACAACCCATTTTTAATAAAAAGGGTTTATTTTTAAATGAAAAGCTTCCTTATAGTGAAAAATTATATCAAAAAGGCTTTTATATTCCTAGTGGATTGGCACTAACAGAAGATCAGCTAAAAAAAGTTTCTTCAGCACTACATAAAGTTTTAAATTGAAAATGATGAAGTTTAAAATGGATATCAAAAAATGAATTTAGGTGTATTTATAAATTCAGAGTTACATTCTGGTGGCGCCTATCAATATGAGTATAAAATTTTAAGTATTTTAAAAAAATACCATAGCAATGAAAAAATAAATATTATCTATTATTCAAATAATATAAATGTAGCAGCTAGTTATGAAAAACTAGGTTTAAATATAAAAATAATTAAAGAAAATATACTTCAAAAAATACATAGAATAGGATTGTCAAACCCAATTTATTTTGAGGTTTTAAATAAATTTAATTTAAGATTTTCAAAAATTGAAACAATACTACAAGATGACAATATTGATTTGATATATTTTTTATATCCTAGCAATTTGTCTTTAAGCATAATTAATATTCCATACATATTTACGTTATTTGATTTAGAGCATCTTCAAAATACTCAATTTCCTGAGGTTGCTAACAATAGAGTGTTTGAAAAACGAGAAAATTTATATTCTAAAAGTCTTAAGAAGGCATATAGGATTGTAGTAGACTCTAATTTTAATAAAGAATTAGTCTCAAATAAATATAATTTAGAAATTAGTCGGGTTGAGGTTCTAAAATACTTACCTAATATAAGAGTTATCAAAAGTGATGAAAATATAGATGTTAAAAATAAATATAATTTAAAAAATGATTACATATTTTATCCAGCACAATTTTGGGCTCATAAAAATCATATTTATATTTTAAAGGCAATCAAAATTCTAAGAGATAAAAAAAATATTGATGTTGATGTAATTTTTTCAGGATCTGATAAGGGCAATCTTAGTTATGTAATGAAGTTTGCAAAAGCAATTAAAGTTGATGATTTGATACATTATATAGGATTTGTACCAAATGAAGAAATACCCAGCCTTTATAAGCAATCATTAGCTCTAGTAATGCCAACATATTTAGGTCCAACAAATATACCTCCACTCGAAGCATTTGCCTATCAAACACCTGTTTGTTATTCAGATATGCCTTCTTTTAGAGAGCAAGTAGGAGATGCTGCTTTCTTTATGGATTTAAAAAATCCAAATTCTTTAGCCGAAATTTTAGATTTATTAAAAAACAATAAAACTTTAAAAAATGACAAAACTTTAAAGGGTGAACAAATACTAAATAATTGGAATGAAGAAGATTTTTATAAAAAATTATTAAAGATATTCAATGAATTTAATTATTTTAGAGAAACATGGTCTAGATATGATTAAATATCCAATATAGCCATTAATAAATTTACATACAATTAAATGAAATTTTATTTTAAAAAACTCTTACTCAGTATATTTGGTATAGAATTTGTTGGTGTTTTTGATAGATGGAGGTTATATCGTAAAAGATATAAAAACAATCGATTTTCTCGAGATAATATTGATAAAAAATTAGAAAGTTTACTTCCACATTCTAATGGTTTTTATGTTGAGCTATGAGCTAATGATGGAGCATTTGGATCTAATTCTTATTTTTTTGAGCTTGAAAAAAATTGGAAGGGTATTCTAGTTGAGCCATCACCAAATTTATATTTGAGTTGCAAAAAAAGAAGAGGAAAAAATAATCATATCTTTTGTAATGCTTGTGTCCCTTTTGATTATACAGATGAATTTGTTAGAATGAGATATTCAGATGCTATGACGATCTCTGACAGTTTAAGTTTAGATATAGATAATCCTGATGAATTTGTTGCAAGTGGGGGTAAACATTTATCACTAGGAGAATCCACATTTGTTTTTGGAGCAAAAAGTGCAACTCTTAATTCATTATTGTTGGAAGCATCAGCTCCTCGTTTAATTGATTTTTTATCATTGGATGTAGAGGGGGCGGAACTTGATGTTTTAAAAGGACTAGACTTTAACAATTTTAGATTTAAGTATAGGGTAATTGAATGTCGAAATATTAGTAATTTAGAAAGTTTTTTAAGCAATAAGCCATATAAGCTTATTGAAAAATTAAGTAACCATGATTATTTATTCGCTTTAGATTAAAATATTAGGTTTAGATAACATTATATAATTAAATATGAAATATTATTATTAATAAGTTTTTATACAATTAAATGAAATCTGTAATGTACCATTATATAAGAAATAAAAATAAATTATTTCCGAATTATAACTCATTGTCTAAAAAAGATTATGTTAATCAAATTAAAAATTTTTCAAGAAAAGGCTTAATAAATTCTTATGAAGGGTTATTTATTGATAGTGATAAGTACTTACCAACTTTTGATGATGGTTTTAAAGACCATATTTTTGCTGCAGAAGTTTTAAAAAAACACAATGCTATTGGAATTTTTTTTATCCCAACATTACCGTTAAAGAATAATTTAATGCTTGATGTTCATAAAACACATCTAATTTTAGGTAAAGTCAAAAGTTTAGAGGCACTAAATGAGCTAGAAAAGTATTTAATTAAAAATAAGATCAATAATTTTTATGAAGAAAAAGAAAAATTAAAGTACTGCTTAGCATACAAAAAGCATGATGATGAAGTTTATAAAAAAAATTTTAAGAAGATAATGAATTATTATGGTAATTTAGAATATAAAAGTAAAATTTTAGATCATCTATTAAAAAAATTTGAAATTAATATAAAACCTAAGGATTACTATCTAAATAAAAAAGAAATTAAGTACCTGGTATCTTTAGGTATGATAGTAGGATCTCATAGCGAGAGTCACACTTTATTATCTAGACTAACTTATCAAGAACAATTTAAGGAGATCAAGGGAAGTAAGGATTTTTTAGAAAAAATAATTAATAATAATATTGATATTTTTTGTTATCCCTATGGTGGTAAAGCCTCATATAATAATAATACTTTTAAAGCTCTTAAAAAATTAAAATTTAAACTTGCCTATAGTGTAAATTACAGGAACATCACCTTGAATGATATCAAAAAAAAACCATATGAATTACCAAGGTTTGACTGTAACTTATTTTAGTATTTATTATGAAGGTTACATTATTTACAGCAGATAACTTTAGACACAATTATCTTATAAACTTATTGTCAAATTTTTGTGATGAACTTTGGGTGATCCGAGAATCTAAAACCTTATTTTTAGAAGAAAAATATCAAAATTCACCAACCATACAAAAATATATTGGCAAGGTTATAGAAGCACAAAATAAAATTTTTAATAAGGAGCTTTTAAATGAGAATAATAAGAATGTTAGGATCCTTCCAATTTTATATGGTGAACTTAATAATTTATCATTAACATATTTGAATGATTTTTTAAAAAGTGATATTTATATTGTTTTTGGTAGCAGCTATATCAAAGGAGAACTAGTTGATTTTTTAATTAAAAATAGATCAATCAATATTCATGCTGGTATATCTCCGTATTATAGAGGTACAGATTGTAATTTTTGGGCATTATATGATAACAACCCCCATTTGGTTGGGGCAACAATTCATTTACTTTCAAAAGGTTTAGATAGTGGTCCAATACTATATCATGCCATGTCAAAGATAAAAAAAAACCCATTTGAGTATACTATGTCCACTGTTAAATCAGCATTTATTTCAATTTCTGAAAGAATTAAAGATAATTCCATTTTATCAATCAATCCTATTACCCAGGATAAAAATAAAGAAATTAGATATTCAAAAAAAAGTGAATTCAATGAGAAGATAGCGCAAGAGTATTTTAAAAAAGAAATTGATTTTAAAAGTAAAAAATTTAATATTAATTTATTAAAAGAACCATTTTTTTTAAACAACTAAAAAACACAAGCAAATTATTATATAATAAAATAAAAAATACTAAGACATTACTACATATTAATTAAGAGATATATGTAGACATAATATTTGCACATATCAAAAAAGTTAAATCATTTTTTAATATAATATCTATCAAATTCCCATTGATATGTTTTATTTTTTCTTAATTTGATATTGTTTTCTTTTAAAAAATTGTCACAAGCAATTTTTGCTCCTGGAAATTTTAAACTGTAATATTCATCTAGGTGAATATATCCACCCTTTAAAAGATATTTATAAACATATGGCAATACAGCCTCATAAGACTCGTATAAATCTGAGTCAATATTTACACACATAATTTTTTTTTTATAATTTTTAAAAAATTCAGGAATAGTTCTTGAAAAATTACCTTCAATTAACTTAATATTATCCAATCCCAATAACTTAATCTTTTTTTCAAGAAATTTTTTTGATTGTCCACTAAAATCTAAGGAACCTGATATATTCTTTTCATTAATCTTCTTGTCCAAAATAAAAGATCTAATTTTTTTGTTTATTAAGTGTTTTGTATAAATCTTTTTATCGTTTTTTAAATATCTAAAGGAATCAAATTTGTGATATTTGGGGAAACCCTTAAAGCTGTCAAATCCATAAACAATCTTTTTAGACTTCATTTTTTTTAAAATAATAGCTTGTGCAAGTAGTGTTTTTCCATTGAAGCATCCAAATTCAAAAACATCACCTTCTAGTTTTTTCATATTTTCTATTATAAATTTATAATAAAACCTCAAGGAAGATATTGGGTTTGCATAAAAATCAATGCCAAGAATATCAAAGATATATTTATCATCATTTTTAAGTATAATTTTTGATAATTGTATTTGATTTTTCATTCTTTAATTTATATGTATTGTTTCTAGTTTTTTATGTTTTAAATATTAGGAATTAAAATCTATAACATTTGTTAATTATATCCAGTGCATTTTTCAATCTTAAAAGATAAAATCTTAAAAAATAAAATTAAGATCTGCATTATAGGATTGGGCTATGTAGGTTTTCCGTTACTTCAGTTATTGGAAAAAAAAAATATTAAATGTATTGGTATTGATCAAAATAAAAACAAAATAAAAGAATTCAGATCAAGAAAAAAACTAAATGCCTTTTTTACAACTGATTATAAATTCATAAGAGAAGCAGATATTATTATTTATTCCTTACCAACTCCCTTAGATAAAAAAAATAATCCTGATTTAAAAATATTAAGAGATTCAATTAATAAATCAAAAAAATTATTTAAAAATGGTCAATTAATAATATTAGAGTCCACTTCCTATCCTGGAACTACAAAAGAATGTCTCAGCGATGTAATAAAAAAATTCAAGATAGGCACCAATTTTTTTATTGGCTACTCACCAGAAAGAATAGATCCCGGGAATAAATTTTTTAATATTGAAAATACTACAAAAATTACATCGGGATATTCAAATAATTGTCAGATTATAACAAATTTATTTTTTAAAAAGATATGCAAAAAAGTTGTAAAGGCTACTTCTATAGAAACTGCAGAATTTACAAAGATTTATGAAAATATTTTTAGATCAGTAAATATTGGATTGGCAAATGAAACAAAACAAATTGCTAAAAAATTGAATATAGACTTTAATGAAATTGTAGATTTAGCTGCTACAAAACTGTTTGGGTTTATGAAATTTATACCTGGGCCAGGCGTAGGAGGACACTGTATAGCAGTTGACCCATTTTATTTAAGTTGGTTAGCAAAAAAAAAAGGTATTAAAGCAAATTTTATCGAATTAAGTGGAAAAATTAACTCCAACATGCCAAATTTAATTATTAACGAAATAGGATTATATATTAAAAAAAATATTAATAAAATTAACCCTAAAATTCTAGTATTGGGTATGGCTTATAAAAAAAATATAGGTGATATTAGAAATTCTCCATCTTTAGAAATTTTCTTAAAATTAAAAAAAATATCAAATATTGTAAAATTTCAAGATAATTTCATAAATAGTTTTAAACATAAAAAAAATTTTTTTACATCAATTAAACTTTTAGATTATAAGGTTTTAAAAAAATTTGATGCTATCATCCTTGCTACAGATCACGATTATTATGACTCTAAGTTGATCTTAAAATATAGTGGATTAATATTTGATTTAAGAAATAAATTTAAAACTAATAAAAAAGTTATAAAATTGTGATAAAAAAAGATACCATTTGCATAATACCTGCTCGATCTGGATCAAAAGGTATTAAAAATAAAAACATTCAAAAATTTGGTTCTAAGCCATTATTACTTCATAGCTGTCTATTTGCAAAGAAACTCAAATTTTTAAAAAAAATAATTATTAGCACTGATTCTAATAAATATTTGAACGTTTGTAAAAAATATGGTTTTAATAATAGTCAACTTAGACCAAAAAGACTGTCTGGTGATAACATCCCTACCAGTGATGTGGTTAAATATGAGTTAAGCAGACTATCTACTGGTATAAAAAAAAAAATACGATATGTTTTAATTTTACAGCCTACTTGTCCATTTAGACAGGTTAAAGATTTTATATATGCACATCAAAAACTAAAGTTGGGCTTTAAATCGGTAATTACTGTTAATAAAGTTACTGAACATCCTCATAGAATGATGCTAAAAAGTAAAAAAAATGAATTAAAAAATTATTCTAACAAAGTTAATTTTATTCCAAGACAAAAGTTAGAAAATGTTTACTTAAGATCTGGCTCAATGTATTTTCATAATATTTCTTTATTTAAAAATAAAAAATTTAATCTAGGAAATAAGGTTTATGGGATAGAAGTTTATGGAAAAAATAAAGTGAATATAGACACACCAAAAGATTACAAATTAGCACTAAGTTATTTATAAAATATGGTTAAAATTAAAGACAAAAACATAGGAGACAATTATAAAACATTTATTATAGCTGAAATAGGCCTTTCTCATGAGGGTTCTTTTGGTATCGCAACTTCAATGATTGATCAAGCTGCTATATGTGGTGTGGATGCTGTAAAATTTCAAATGCATATTGCAGAAGAAGAGTCATCAAAATATGAAAAATTTAGAAAAAAAATATTTTATCAAGATAATAGTAGATATGATTATTGGAAAAGAACATCTTTTACAGTTAAACAATGGATAAAGCTAAAAAACTATTCTGAAAAAAAAAATTTGATTTTTCTTTGTTCTCCGTTTTCTATTAAAGCTGTAATTTTATTAAAAGAATTAAATATAGATGCATGGAAAATTGCATCGGGTGAATTTAATAACCTATTATTAATTGATAAGATTACTGAAATTTCTAATAAACCTCTAATTTTAAGTACAGGTTTAACTTTTGATTTAGAGATTAAAAAAATTTTATCTTATATAAAAAAAAAGCAAAAAAAAGTTATATTGCTACAATGTACTTCAAAATATCCTACTAACTTAATTGATGTGGGGCATAAATTAATACACACCTTTAAAAAAAATTATAAAATTTGTGCTGGAATTTCAGATCATTCAGGTAATTTAAACTCGCTGTTAAGTGCGGTTGCTCTGAGAGCAAATGTGATAGAAACTCATGTCTGTTTTGATAAAAATTATTTTGGGCCAGATACCTCTTCTTCAATAACATTTAATGAACTAAAATTTCTTACTCAATTCTCAAGTGATTTTTATTATATAAATAAAAATGGCATAAAGGATAAAAAATTAAAAAATAATCAAAAAAAATTAAGAAAAATATTTTTAAAAGGCTTAGCCTTTAAAGAAGCGGTTAAAAAAAATCAAATAATTAAAAAAAAAGATATTAAAGACGTGAAGCCTTTAAAGGGTATATCTGCTTATAATTATAAGAGTATAATTGGTAAAAAAATTAATAAGGATTACCCCAAAAACCATATAATAACAAAAAAAAATATAATTTAATGAAAAGAAAAATATGTTTTGTAATTGTTAATAGAGCAAATTATGGCCGTGTGAAATATTTAATGAAAAGAATAAATCAAAGTAATAAATTTATATTACAAATAGTTTTAATGTCATCAGCAGTATTAAAAAAATATGGTCAACTAGATCAGGTAATAAAAAAAGATGGGTTTAAGATAAACTCAAGTTTTTTTACACATGTGGAAGGTGAAAATTTATTTACAATGACCAAATCAACTGCGTTGGGCCTATTAGAGCTTTCAGCAAGTTTTAAAAAATTAAAACCAGATATCGTATTTACTATTGGTGATAGATACGAAATTTTAGCCACAACTATAGCAGCTTCATACAGTAATATTTTTTTGTGTCATTTACAAGGGGGTGAGCTATCAGGGTCAATTGATGAAAGTGTGAGACATGCAGTAACAAAATTTTCTAATTTACATCTTGTGGCAACTAAAAGATCAAAAAAAATTGTTGAACAAATGGGTGAAAATCCAAAAATGGTATTTAATGTAGGGTGCCCATCTATTGATATAATAAAAAGAATAAATTTTAAACAAAAATTAGATTTATTAAAATATAAGGGAGGGATAGGTAGTTTAGTTGATATAGAAAAACCATATTATGTTTTCTTAATACACCCTAATACAAAAAAATATTTTGATAATATAAAATTAATTAATGAGATGTTGTTATTGGCAAAAAAATTAAATGATCAAATCATTTGGCTTTGGCCAAATAATGATGCAGGTGCAGACATAATAACAAAAAAAATTCGATCATTCAGAGAAAAAAATAAAAAATTAAAAATAAATTTTTATACCAATATGGTTACAGAAGACTATTTAAAAATAATTAAAAATTGCAAATGTCTAATTGGTAATTCCTCAAGTGGAATAAGAGAATCTTCATTCTTAAAGGTTCCTGTTGTTAATGTTGGTGATAGGCAAAAATATAGAGAAAGAGGAGACAATATAGAAGACCAAACAATTGATCATAAAAAAATTATAAAATCTATAAAAAAAATCATAAATAAAAAAATTAAAATAAACAAAATATATGGAGATGGAAATTCTTCAAAAAAAATTATACAAATTTTAAAAGATACTAGTTTGGATATAAGTAAAAAATTTCAATTAAAAACATGAGTATTCTTTTATATGAAAGTTTTGAAAATAAAAAAAACTTTCTCAATCTGGGAAAAAAAATTAAATTAATTCCAATTCAATCAAATTTAAAATATAAAAAAGATAAAGTAAAATTTATATACGTAAAATTCTCAAAACATTTATCAGCTAATTTTCTAAAAAAATTTATAAATTTGAAATATATATTTACACCAACAACTGGTGTTAATCATATAGATAAAAATTTTTGTAAAAAGAAAAACATTAAGATAGTTAGTTTAAAAAATAAAAAACATAAAATTAAAAAAATCTCATCTACCACTGAATTAGCCCTAGCATTAATAATCTCATCTATAAGAAAACTAGGTTATTATTTTAGAAAAGAAAAACATCAATTAGCTTCTAGATATGAGTATACTTTTTTTGAATTTAAAAGGTATACCATTGGAATAATTGGATATGGAAGAATTGGGTCAGCGTTGTTTAAAATATTAAAAAATTTAAAATTTAATGTATATTTTTTTGATATAAGAGAAAAATACAAAAAACATAAAAATTATTTACCATTAAATAAATTATTAAAGATATCAAATATTATTTCGGTACATATAGATTATAGAGATGAAAATATTAATTTTTTTAATTTTTCGAAATTTAAGTTGTGTAAAAAAAATTTAGCTTTAATTAATACATCCAGAGGAGAGGTTATAGATGAAAATAGCTTAATTTCTTTTTTGAAAAAAAATCATAATTCATCAGCTTATTTAGATGTAATACAGAACGAACAACTGAATAAAAAAAAAAATAAAGTAGTACTTTATAATAAATTAAATAAAAATTTATTTTTAACACCTCATATTGGAGGTGCTGCCAAAGATGCACTTTCATTAACAGAGAATATTATACTAGAAGATTTATATAAAATTTTTAAATTGAAACAATGAAAACAATAAAACCTATTATTCATATAACTGGTATAAATACTTTGTTGCAATTACTAATTCATAAAAGATTTCGTAACTATAAATTTAGATATTATGTAATTAAGGCCAAAGATAAAAAGACTATTAATGATAATTTTTTTATTAAAAGATTAAAATATGAAATGAATATTTTGTTGACTGTAAAAAAAAAGTTTTCTTTAAATATGGATATTATTGAGAATGAATTGTACATGATAGAAAAGTTTGAAAAACTGAAAAATAAAAATTTACAACATATAACAAATCCAAAAATTCAAATTAATGACAAAGATTTAGTCTCTAATAATTTATTTAATTTTTTTCATAGGAATATGTATGGGAAAAATATAACATTTATTTCAGAGGGAATAGGTACTTATGCACTGGGCAGAAAAAAAAATCTGATTAATAGAATTATCAAATATTCAATTTTAAAATATAAATTATACTTAAAGAAATTAGAATTTAGCTATTATCCGGATAAGCTAATTTTATTTCAAGATGAAAATAAATGGGCCAAAAAATACTTAAAATATTTTATACTTCCTTATAATAAAATAGATTTATTAGATAATAAACCCAATCAAGAATTTGTTAAGTTGTATTATCATATTTTTTCTAATTTATCAGAAAACTTTTCCTATTATTTTAATAAAGAATATCAGTGCTTTTATCCAATTATAAAAAGATTAAGCTTTGATGATAATAAAAAAATGATTATCAATATATTAAATACGTATGATGGCAATATATTAGTTAAACGTCATGGTTCAGATAGTAGAGATTTTTCTGCAATAGAAAAAATTTCAAAAAAAATAATTTTATTAGATGAGAATCTTACACATTTTCCGGGTGAATTATTTTTAAAGGAAAACACAATTTATTGTGGGTATTTAAGCACTATAATATTTGCTGTTAAAAAATGTAATATCAAGTTTTTGATACCCAAAAATAAAGGATATAATAATTGGGCTAAAAATATTTTTAAAAATATAGAAAGTATAATTAATTAAGATAATTAATTTTTAAGAAATAAAATGCATACTTCAATAATTATATTCATATATAATAGAATAAATCATTTAAAAAAATTATTAATCTCTTTAGCGAAAAATATGGAGTAAAAATTTCTAATTATGTGTAAGATTATATTTGTATGTTTTTAAATAAGAAGCTTATGATCACTGGTGGTTTTAATAAAAAAACTAATATTGATGTAGTAAATCTAATTTAGTTTCAGAAATTAAGATTGGTAAATTTATTTTTTAATTCAAAAAAATAATTAAAACAATATAACAAATTCCTTTTAAATAATTTGTTCATTAGTTAATATCTGATATTGATTTATATAAATGCTTAATATTGCTTTAATATGTGCTTGTCACAATAGATTTAAATTAACCAAGAATTCTTTCAATACAATTTCAAAAGCTTTAAAGAATACAAAAAAAGTAAATAAATTTCATTTCTTTGTATTAGATGACAATAGTAAAGATAAAACAATTGATTTTTTATTAAATTTTGAAAACACATCAGTGTTGAGGGGTGATGGAAATTTATATTGGGCTGGAGGGTTGCTCAAATGTTTTAATCATTTTTATGAAGATATAATTAAGTATGATGTTTTAATACCTTTTAATGACGATATTAATCTAAATAAAATTGATCTTAATGATCTAGTCCAGAAATATTGTAATTTATTAATAAGTAAAAAAAAATTCTTATTAAGCGTACCATCTATGTCTGATAAGAAAATTACTTATGGTGGAAAAAATTTTCAATTAAATTCCTTATTACCAATATTTAAAACTGTAAATCCAAAAAAAAATAAAATTTTGAAAATTGATGTTGCAAATATGAATTTTGTTTTAATACCAATGGTAGTTATTTTAGATTATGGATTTTTTGATAAATATTTTAAACATGCTTTAGCTGATTATGCTTTTTGTTTAAAATTAAAAAAATTTGGTTTTAATTCATTTCTCTATGATAAAGCAATCATTGAATGTAAACCTAATTTAGAACGTACAAAAAAACTGAAATTGGTTGATTTAATGCCTCAAGAAAAGTTCTATAAAGAATATTTTAAATTTTATTATTATTTATGGCCAATAAGAGTTATTTTTAAAAAAATTATTTTATGGATAAAATAGAATTACCTAATTTCTTAATACCCAAGTACAAAACAAAACTTATTAGATTCGGTAGTGAATATGATGGTGGTTATTTGATAAATAAAAATGATATTAAAAATAGTGATACATTGATTTCACTTGGTATTCATGACGATTGGTTGTTTGAAAATGAAATTTACAAAAATTCTAAAATTAAGAATATTATTCTGTTTGACCCTGAAACTTCTTATTTATTAATTTTAAAGTATTTATTAATATCAATTGTTAAATTTAATTTTAAAAAATTAAAAAGTAACTTTTTAAAATTTAAAAAACTTGATAATTTAAAATCATACTCAACATTTTTTAATCAAAAATTTGATAAAAATTTAGCTTTAAAATACATGAATAGTAAAAACATAATATTTAAAATAGATATAGAGGGAGATGAGTACAAAGATTTGGAATTTATCTTGGATCATCAAGAAAAAATAAACTCTTTGATTATTGAATTTCATGATGTAGCCAAAAACTATAATATAATCCATAAATTTGTTATGAATTTCAAATTAAATTTAATTCACACACATGTTAATACATTTTCACAAAAAAAAAATATAGCTATTGAGTTAAGTTTTTCAAGACATGCACCATTATCAAATGAAAAGTGGTGTCAGTCTGATTTAGATCATATAGATTTTCCCAACCACCCCAAACACAGAAATGTAGAAATAATTTCCTCTGCTAAGAATAAAGCATTTAATGAATAAGATATATTCACCAATAATTATTTTTACCTATAATAGAATAAATCATCTCAAAAAGTTGTTAATCTTTTTAGTAAAAAATATGTACTGTCAATACTTTCTTCCTTGTTATTAAAAAAAAATTAATCAAATTTAAATTTGAATCTAATGCACACTCATATAAATACTTTTTCCAATAAAGATCATATCACAATAGAGTTAACTTTCTCAAAACATGTAACTATTTATAACGGTAAACGGAGCCAATATGAGTTTAATAATCTAGATTTTCCAAATCATCCAAATTATAAAAATATTAAAATATACATTAAATAAGATTAGTTTATGTATTGAGAATATTTGGCTTATTATTAATTAAATGAAAATTTTTAACAAATTATTTTTTTTACTTTCCCCCCATGAACGTAAACGTGCGGGTATATTACTCATAATGATCATAATAATGGCTTTATTGGATATGATTGGTATTGCCTCTATTTTACCTTTTATAGCAGTTCTAACTAATCCCAGTCTCATTGAGACAAACATTTTTTTAAACACTGTGTATCAAGCCTCAATTAAGTTTGGAGTAGAAACTAATCAAGAATTTTTGTTTTTTCTAGGAGTGCTTGTATTTTTAATTTTAATTATCTCTCTTACTTTTAAAGCTCTCACCACCTATGTACAAGTTCGTTTTGTTTACATGCAGGAATACAGTATTGGTAAACGATTAGTAGAAGGATATTTACATCAACCTTATGCATGGTTTTTATCTCGTCATAGTGCCGATCTAGGAAAAACTATTTTATCAGAAGTATCACAAATAATTGGAAGTGGTATAAGACCATTAATGGAGTTGGTTGCTAAAAGTATTCTAACAATTGCAATTATAGCTTTATTGTTCAGCGTTGATCCAAAACTTACACTTATTGTTGGTTTGTCAATTAGTTTTGCTTATTTACTTGTCTTTTATTTTGTACGTAATTTTCTTAATCGAAATGGAAAAGAGCGACTTAAAAGTAATCAATCACGTTTTACAGCAGTCAGTGAAGCCTTTGGTGCTATAAAAGAAGTTAAAGTTGGAGGATTAGAGAAAGTTTATATCCAATCTTTTTCAAATCCTTCTCAAAACTTTGCTAGAACTATAGCCTCATCACAAGTTGTAGCTCAATTACCGCGGTTTATTTTAGAAGCTATTGCTTTTGGGGGTATTTTATTAATGATACTTTATAAAATGACTCAATCAGGTAATTTTAATAATTCTCTGCCAATTATTAGTTTATATGTTTTTGCTGGTTACCGTTTAATGCCAGCTTTACAACAAATTTATACTTCTTTGACTCAGCTTACTTTTGTTGGTCCCTCAATTGATAAATTACATAATGATCTTAAAAGTTTAAAACCATTAAATATAAATCATGATGAAGATGTTTTAACATTTAATAAAGAAATTAATTTACATCACATTCATTATAATTACCCCAATACATCTAGAACAGCTTTAAAAGATATAAATTTAAATATTCCTTTAAAATCAACTGTCGGATTAGTTGGATCAACTGGATGTGGTAAAACAACAGCTATCGACATTATATTAGGATTATTAAAACCTCAAAAAGGCACCTTAGAAGTTGATGGAAAGGTTATAACAGAGCAAAACTCAAGGGCCTGGCAACAATTAATTGGTTATGTGCCACAGCATATTTATCTATCTGATGATACTGTAATGGCTAATATTGCTTTTGGAGTAGAGCCTAAAGAAATGAATCAAGATATGATAAAAAAAGCTTCTAAAATTGCAAACTTACATCAATTTGTTACTGATGAATTACCAAAACAGTATCAAACAATTATTGGTGAGCGTGGTGTTAGGTTATCAGGTGGGCAACGCCAAAGAATTGGAATAGCAAGAGCTTTATACCATAATCCAAAAGTTTTAATTTTAGATGAAGCAACAAGTGCTTTAGACAATCAAACTGAACAAGCAGTAATGGAAGCAATAAATAATCTAAATAAAAAGATAACTATCATCCTAATTGCTCATCGATTAAATACAGTTAAGAATTGTGATATTATCTATAAACTTGATAAAGGTCAGCTTATAAGTCAAGGAACATATAATGAATTATTTCAGTAGAAATTATAAATACTCAAGGTATCAATCTTTTTAAGTTAATAAGATGCATACACCAATAATTATTTTTACCTATAATAGACTAAGCCATCTAAAAAAATTATTAATATCTCTTGCAAAAAATCCAGAGTGCAAAAAATCAAAAGCATATATCTTTATTGATGGACCCAAGGATAATAAAGATAAAATTAATACAGACAAAATTTTTAACTATATGAATAATATTGATCTATTTCTATCTAAACAGATATTCTATAGGTCAAATAATTTAGGTACAGCAAGATCTGTAATAAAAGGCATAAATTATGTAGCCAATAAAGAAAAAAAATTTATTGTTTTAGAAGAAGATTTAATTGTATCTAATCAGTTTCTATATTTTTGTAATAATTTACTCAAATTGTATAAAAATGAAAAAAATGTCTGGCATATTAACGGTTGGGTTTTTGATAATTTAAAACTTGAAGATGAATTTTTTTTCTCTACCCATATGAGTTGTTGGGGTTGGGCTACATGGTCAGATCGATGGAAAAATTTTAAAAAAATTAAAAAAAAAACTTTTTATATTGATGTTAAAAAAAATTTTAAAAAAAGATTTGACTATTTAAATTCAGGAAGTTATTTGGGTCTTTTATTAAATTTTAAGAAAAAAGCTAATACATGGGCAGTATATTGGTATTATACTATATTTAAAAATAAAGGTTTAACAATTACTCCTTGTAAAACTTTAGTAATTAATAGTGGATTTGATTTCAAAAGCACTAATACAAAAATAAATTACTATAGTAAATCAAAAATCCAAAAAAAAAAAATTAATTCAAAATTAAAGTTTAAAAAACCTTTTTTAGATATAAAAATTTTAGATAAAATAAACAATTTATATACAAGGAAAAGTATAGTTCTTAATATTTCTATTAAGATTAAAGAATTATTATATTAAAAGTTTGAAAAAACTTTCACGTTGAATTAATTTTATATTAATTCTTTTTTTTTAGTATTTCTGAATAAAATTTCATTGTTTCTTCAAAGCATTTATTCCAATTAAATTTATTAGCCTGTGATAAACCTTTTTTAATTAATTTAGCTCTAAAATTTTTATTTTGAAGTGAATTAATAGCTTCTATAAATTTATCTTTAGTTATTTTGTTTACTAATATTGCACTATTTCCACAAACTTCTGGAATTGAAGATTTATTTGTACTGATAACAGGACATCCTGCTTTCATCGCTTCCAATAAGGGGATCCCAAATCCTTCATAAGATGAAGGATACAATAAACAAAAAGAAAGATTATAAATTTTATTTAATTTTTCTGTGTCAATATTATTAAAGTGATAAAATCTATTCTTTAACTTATGAGTAATTTCTTCTTTTTCTTTAATTTGAATTTTTTCTGGACCAACGCTTACTAAGATATATTCTTTCATGGAACTAACAACATCCATTGCTAGTGTAAAATTTTTATATTTTTTTTTTCTGCTGCCTACGTACAGGATTATTTTTTTATTTTCTAATTTTTTTAGATCATAATCTTTAATTTTATATTTTTTATTTTTAATAGGAAAAAAATTTTCGTCTGCACTTATATAAATAGTCTTAATTTTTTTTCTATTTATTTTTGGAAAATATTTAAATAAATCATTTTTAGTACTATTAGATATACATATAACACCATCAGCATTTAAAATTGCTAAATTTTTATACCATTGAGATACATAATTAAAAATATTTCTATTAAATTTTATATTAATAAAGTCATAGACGGTAACTACTTTAATTATATCTTTTTGAAAAGTAGTTCTATAATAACTGGAGTGAAAAATAGATCCTCTAATTAATTTTTTCTGGAAAGGCAACAATCTTAAAATGTTTTTTGGAAATTTGCTTTCAGCCGTTACCTGATAAGATAATTTTTTTTTAAATATATTTTTGTTTTTCTTTTCATAAAATATCACATTCCTTTTTATTGAAATTCTTTTTATTAATTCAGCCCAATAATTAGATATTCCACCCACTTTTTGTAAAGAGAAAATTATATTGTCATATATTATTTTAGTATTTTTATTTATCATTCACCAATTCAATTTAATTTTGTGTTTTTTAAAAAAAATAATAAAATTGAGTATAAGAAACCAATAATAAGAATAATTATTAATTCTGGTAAAATATCATTAAAAGCCATGTATGAGCTACCTACAATTGTTATAAAATAAAAAAATAAAATATTTTTTAGAGAATACTTAGCAATTAATAAATGATGCAGGTGTAAGTTGTCCGCTTTGAAAGGATTTTTTTTATCAATTATTCTTCCAGCAAACAATCTAAACATATCAATCCCTGGTATTAAAAAAAGTATAACTATATCTTCTGCAGAATTATTTTGAGTAAAATTAGAGTTGTATGCTTTGATAGTAGAAAATGCTATTAGCGCTCCAATTATAAGTGATCCGGAGTTACCTAGAAAATATTTACCTTTATAAATATTGAAAAAAATAAATAAATAAAAAATAAAAATAAAAATATTAAAAGCAACATTAAGAAAATAATATAAGTAAAGGTAAATTATTATAAATACCATCATGGCCAAGCCATTAATGCCATCAATTAAATTAATTGCATTTATAAGGAGTAAAACACATAGGATTGATACGAGATAGCTATAAATTCCAAAATTTAAGTTTTTATCAAATGTTTCGAAGTAAATTTTTTCTAATAAATAATCATTATCAAAATAAATTAATACGAGATAAATTATTAAAACAAGTCCAAGTTTAATAATTGGTTTTAAATCTTTTAAATCGTCTAAAATCCCAATAAAAAAAATACATGAAAATATAAAGAAAAAAAAAAATTTGTGATTTAGGTTATAATCGAATGAAAATAGTAGAAAAACTGAGTATGAAATAAAAATGAAATGCCCACCAATCAAATAAGTGGGCTCTTTATGAATTTTTCTACCCACATTTGGTATGTCTAAGAAATAATCGTTAAAAATTTTTTTTTTATTTTTATCTAAAGCGAAATGAATTAAAAAAATTAGAATCAATAGGTAAAAATCACTTATCATGAAAATTATTTTATAGTAAGATTGGTGATTGCACAGTAAATGTCTATATGAAAATTTTAAATAATTAAAGGCTTAATTGAGAAATAAATGAAATCTAAGTATTTTTGTTAAGCTCCATGAACTTTTTAAATTTAAATAATTTTCAAAAAATCCTACAATTGTTTGTTTTAATTTTTCCTTTAGTAATTATTTTAAAAAGTGCAGCAATCAATATAGTCTTATTTGTTATAAGTTTAATTTCTATATTATTAATAATTAAAAATAAAAATTACTCTTATTTTAAGGATTATTTTGTTGCAGTAATAATATTTTTTTTGGGTTTTGTTTTTATTAATTCAATAATACATTTCCAAAATATAGAAATAGTAATTAAATCATTAGGAAATTATAGGTTTTTGTTTTTATCTTTTGCAGTATTTTTTGTCTTAGAAAATATTTCAAAAAAAAATTACTCATTATTTATTTTTTTTAATTTTATTATCATAATTATAATTGGTCTTGATGTCTTATATCAATATAATTTTAATAAAAATATTTTTGGTTTTGTGCCTGGTATGTGTGATTCCAACCTTATTAATTGTACAAGATTCTCTGGAATGTTTGGATCAGAGCTCATTGCAGGTGCGTACCTTAGTCAAATAGGATTATTATTATTTTTTTTAGCTATAGGTGAAAACTTAAAAAAAAGTCTTTATAAAAAGATTATTATATATGCAGTAATACTTTTTTTATTTTTGATTATTATTCTGACTGGTGAAAGAAATGCATTATTAATATTTTTAATTTGTATATCTGTTCTGTGTTTTTTTTATAAAAAAATTGTTATTTTTCTAACTTCAATGACTGTCTTTACCATAATATTTTTATTAATTGCTCAAAATTCTTTTTCAATAAAGACAAGATATTTAGATTTTTTTAATCACTCAATTTCAGTGGAGGAGTCAAGTATTACAAAAAAAATTATGAATACACCTTGGGCCTATCATTACGAAGCTGCATTTGAATTGTTTTTAGAAAAACCTATAACAGGACATGGATATAAAAGTTTTAGAACTAAATGTAGTGAAACTAAAATAGATAAAAAATTAGTTGAACAAAAAAGAAAATATAGAGGTTATAGAGGTTGCTCATCACACCCTCATAATTATATGCTAGAAATGTTAAGTGAAAATGGAATGATAGGTTTTTTGTTTTTTGTAACTATTTTAATAATCATTCTTAATAAAATTTTAAAAAAAAGAAAATATCCAAAAAGTCAAAATCAATTTTTAGCAATAAGTATAGGTAGCCTATTACTAGCATTAATGTTCCCTTTCAAGCCTTCAGGGTCATTTTTATCAACATTTAATGCTTCAATGTTTTTTTATTTATTAGGTTTTTTTATTTATTATACAAAAAAGCTAAACCAGGAATAATTATAATCTAATAAGTGACACTAGAGCCTTTTTATGGATGCTCAATTAATTAATATTAAGTATATACTCATTAAAAATGAAATTTAGTATTATTACAGTTGTAAAAAATGAAATATCAAAAATAGGATTAACAATTAAAAGTTTAAAAAATCAATCATTCAAAGACTATGAACACATAATATTTGATGGAGAGTCAACAGATGGAACAAGTGAGTTCCTAAAAAAAATATTAAATAAAAAAATACTGTATTTTAGAGAAAATGATAAAGGTGTTTATGATGCTCTTAATAAATCTTTTAAAAAAGCAAAAGGTGAATACATTATAGTCCTGCATTCAGGTGATTTTTTCTATTCAAAACACTCATTAAATATATTATCAAAATTTATAGATAAGAATAAGAATTATGATTTTTATTTTTCTAATATTTTATTTTACAATCAAGAGAATAAAAATATCTCAAGAGTCTGGAAGATACCTTCAAAAAATGATGATAAGTTAAACTTTTTAAAAATAGCTCACACATCTTTGTGTGTTAAAAAAAAAATATCTAAAAAAATTTTTTATGACGAAAAATTTAAAATTTCAGCTGATATGGATTATCTTTTTAAACTTTGTCAAAATTTTAAAGGAAAATATTTTGATAACTTTTTTATTTATATGGAAGATCAAGGTTTGAGTAATTCAAAAAAGTATTTTTTTATAAAATTAAAAGAAGATTTTAAAATCCTTTACAAAAGGTTTAACATTTTATTTCTATTTATTTTGATATATAAACTTTACCTTAAAATTCCAGGTACCGTAACAAAAAAAAAAATATATAATAAAAATTATATCAATGAGAAAAATAAATTAATATAAATTTCACAATTATTACTTTTCTTAAAAAATCAATTAACTAAAAAAACTGAATATGTAAGCTTCTTAATGTGTTTAATATTTTTATTAATCATATAAGATGTACAAGGAGGGTTGCTATACATACATAATCTTTCACCTTCTTCTGAGTAATAATAATAAAAGTTATCTTTTATTTGAATTTTTTGTTTTTTACCTATTTTTGCATCAAGTGTATAAATATTTGGCCATCTACCATTTTCATTATTAACTAATAATTTTTGTGATTGTTTGGCCATGAAAGCAATGAGTGATAAAATTAAAAAAAACTTAAAAATAAATACATTTTTTATACTTTTAGTATTATTATTTATTGTTATTATAAATAATAATGAAATTAACGTAATTAAATAAGAGTATCCGTATCTATAAATTGGAAATATAAGGAAAAAAGAAAAAGTTCCAATTAAACTAGTCAGTATTGACAACCAAAGTCTTATTAGAAGATCTTGGTCTTTATTTTTTGAAGATTTATGAATTTTTGTTCTATTTTTTATAAATATTATAATCAATAATAAAACTACAATGTATGGAGTAATTATATTTAATATATATTTCATATGTTTTTTCCCCCATGCACTGACCCAATTAAAATCTTTACTAAACTCTTGCATTGATATTTTTTTATCGTCTCTGTCAGGCCATCCCTTAGACCAAGCTTGTCCTTCAGTTTGTGAAGATTTGATTTGTTGAATATTTGTCCACGGTAGTTTTTCTATGCATGAGTTTTTAATTGGAAAAATTACACATCCACTTATGATGATATTTTTAATTAACCAGATACCTAGTAATAAAATGGGTAAAGAAAATATTGGATTGAATATTTTAATGAATTTAAAATTGTTTTTTATTAAAAAAATTGTTGAAGGTATTAAAAAAACTAATCCTAGCATTGGTTTATTTATAAATATAAAAACTGATATTAATAATATCTTACTAAAATTTACTTCTTTTAAAGTATTTTTTAAAATACAAGATATCAAATAAAAATAACATAAGTGTGCTACGGCATCATTTCCAAAGCTGCTATACCTTGTAATTTTAAACGAAATATAAATTAAAATAAATAATGAAAAAATTTTACTAATGTTGATATGTTCTTTATTTTTTATAATTGTCCATACATCAAAAAAAAAATAAAGATAAAAAAAAGAAACAATGCTTGCTAACGGAATGCTTATACCATTGTTTAAAAACAGGTAATTATTATTTATTGCTGACAAATATTGTATTATTGAAACATGAGCAAATCTAGAATGAATATTGCTTAAACCAAAAAAAATTTTATTTTCATTCAGTATAGATATATATGGTAAGTGGTACAGACCTGCATCTGGTCTATTAACATTACTTTTAATTATTAGTAAAAATGTTAAGAGAGATGAGATAATTAAAAACAAGAAAATTTTTTTATCAAAATTTAATTTAGTTTTAAATAAAAATATAATTATTATTAGAATATAAACTAAAGTATTTGTTAATTGGCTAAGTGGTACAAAGAAATTTAACAACAAACCAACAGAAGAAATAGCAATAGCACCAATAAAAAAAGTGAAAAAATTTGAATTATCACCAAATTTACTACGTGATAACACAAGATAACCAGAGCAATAGTATACAAAGTTTGTTAATATTGAAAAAATAAGTATATCCATAAGATGAGCAAATTGAATAAAAAATTATCAATTATTATTCCAGTATACAATGAAAAATATACTATTCAAAAACTTTTAAATAAGATTTACAAATTAAGAAATTTGAAAAAAGAAATTATTGTGATCAATGATGCCTCTACCGATGGAACAAAAGAAATTTTAGAAAAAAATAAAAAAAAAATTACACATCTTGTAAATCATAAAAAAAATCAAGGAAAAGGTGCTGCAATTCAAACAGCACAAAAATTAGTGCAAGGTGATATAGTATTAATACAAGATGGTGATTTAGAGTATGAACCAAGTGATTATCATAAACTTTTGAAAGAAATTTATAATGGAAATAAAGTTGTTTATGGATCACGAGTCCTGGGTAAAAAAAGATATTTAACACATAATTTTTCTTCTATATTGAGAGTATTTTACAACCACGTACTTACAATAATCTCCAATATTTTGAACAATCAGGACCTGACAGATGCTCATACATGTTACAAGATGTTTCAAAGTAGTATTTTTTTGAAAATTAAACTTAAGGAAAAAGATTTTAGTTTTTGCCCTGAAATTACAACAAAAATTGGACTAAAAAATATTAAAATTAAAGAGATACCAATTAAGTACTATGGAAGAAGTTATGAAGAGGGTAAAAAAATTAATTTTATGGATGGAATAAAAGCACTATTGACTCTATTCAAATACAGGTTTTTTGTTTAAACATAAGATTATTATAATATAGAAATATTCAATATATGAAAAAAATTGCTTTAATTTTTGGTATTACAGGACAAGATGGCGCCTATCTTTCAAAATTATTATTAAAAAAAAATTATATTGTTCATGGTGTAAAAAGAAGAAGCTCATCTTTTAATACTGAAAGAATTGATGATATTTATAACGATTTACATAACAAAACAAATTTTTATTTGCATTATGGTGACCTTACAGATTCTTTATCTGTTCTAAAGATAATAAAAAAAATTAATCCTAATGAAATTTATAACCTGGGTGCACAATCTCACGTAGGTGTTTCATTTGAAGTGCCTGAGTATACTGCAAATGTTGATGCATTAGGAACATTAAGAATTCTGGATTCTATATTAACTCTTGGAATGAAAGATAGAGTAAAATTTTATCAAGCTGGAACTTCAGAAATGTTTGGCGCTTCAAAGCCGCCTCAAAATGAAAAAACAAATTTTTACCCAAGAAGCCCCTACGCTGCTGCAAAATTGTATGCACACTGGATAACAGTAAATTATAGAGAAGGGTATAATATTTTTGCCTGTAATGGAATTTTATTTAATCACGAGAGTCCTTTGAGAGGTGAAACTTTTGTAACAAAAAAAATTGTATCTGCACTGTGTAAAATCTCTCTATTAGGAAAGGGGAAGCTTTACCTTGGAAATTTATATTCTAAGAGAGATTGGGGACATGCTCAAGACTATGTAGTAGCCATGTGGAAAATGCTTCAACAGAAAAAACCAAAGGATTATGTTATTGCATCTGGAAAACAATATAGTGTCAAATATTTTGTAAATTTAATATGTCATATTTTAAAAATTAAAATTAATTGGAAAGGTAATGGAATTAATGAAAAGGCATATTTAAATGGTAAAATTATTATATCTATAGATAAAAAATATTTTAGGCCAACAGAAGTAGATTCCTTACTTGGAGACGCAAGAAAAGCGAGAAAAGAACTGAAATGGAAACCAGATTATAATATTCAATCGCTAGCAAAAGACATGGTTACTCAAGAGATCAAAAATATTAATGATAAAAAATAAAAGTAGAGTATTCGTAACTGGACATAAAGGTTTAGTGGGATCAGCTATAGTAAGAAAACTAACTGATCAAGGGTATAAAAATATAATAACAGTTACAAAAGACAAGCTAGATTTAAGAAATCAAAAGGAAGTATTTAATTTTTTCCAAAAAAAAAAAATTGATGCAGTCATTAATGCCGCAGGTCATGTAGGGGGTATTTTTGCAAACAATAAATATAAAGCTGATTTTATTTATGACAACTTAGCAATTCAAAATAATATTATTCATGCCTGTTATAAGAATAAAGTAAAATCGTTAATTTTTTTAGGCTCTAGCTGCATTTATCCAAAAAACTCTAAACAACCAATTAAAGAAAAATATTTATTAACTGGAGAACTAGAAAAAACAAATGAACCATATGCTATTGCAAAAATAGCAGGTATTAAAATGTGTGAAAGTTATAATTTCCAATACAAAACTAACTATAAATGCTTAATGCCGTGTAATTTATATGGTCCAAATGACAATTATGATCTTAAAACATCCCATTTTTTCCCAGCTTTAATTTTTAAAGCTTTATCAGCAAAAAAAAATAAAAAAAATGAATTAACATTATGGGGATCAGGAAGACCCAAAAGAGAATTAATGTATGTAGATGATTTGGCTGATGCGTGTATTTATTTTTTAAATAAAAAAACAAAAGATTCATTAATCAATATTGGAACTGGCTATGACAAAAGTATACTTGAGTATGCAAAATTTATTTTAAAAAAGATTAATTTTAAATGTAAGATTATTTTAGATAAATCTAAACCAGATGGAACACAAAGAAAAATTATAGATAATTCAATAGCCTTAAGTTATGGATGGAAACCCAAAATTGATTTAGACGAAGGCTTTGATTTAACTTTAAAATCATACTTCTCTAAATCTAATAAATGAAAAAAAATTATATAGTAGTAACTGGAGGAGCAGGTTTTATTGGCTCAAACTTAATTAAATATCTTATAAATAAAACCAAGTTTAACATCATCAGTTTAGACAATTATTCTACAGGTAACAAAAAAAATGAAATTAAAGATAAAAGAATAAAATATATAAAATCAGATACTAAAAAAATTTCTAAAACTTTAAATTTATATAAAAAAAATATTCATTCACTTTTTCACTTTGGAGAATTTTCTAGAATATATCAAAGTTTTTTAAAGATGAGTACTTGCATCGATTCTAATACGATTGGTTCAAATGAAGTGTTTAATTTTTGTCTTTTAAATAAAATTAAACTTATATATTCAGCAACATCAGCAAGCATAGGAAATAATGGTGATGATAAAAATTTATCTCCTTATGCTTTTACTAAAGCTAAAAATTTAGAATTATTAGAAAATTTAAAAAAATGGTTTAATTTTAAGTATGAAATAATTTATTTTTATAATGTTTATGGGCCTGGACAAATAAAAAAAGGTTCTATGGCTACAGTGATTGGAATATTTGAGGATCAGTTTAAAAAAAAAATACCATTAACAATAGTTAGACCTGGATCACAATCTAGAAGATTTACACATGTTTTTGATACAGTTGAGGGCTGTTGTTTTGCGTGGAAAAAAAATATGTGTAAACACTACAGCGTGTCTCATAAAAAAAGCTACACAATTATTCAAGTTGCAAAAATGTTTAATAGTAAAGTTAAGTTTCTTCCATCAAGAAAAGGTGAAAGATACGCCTCAGCTTTAACGAATATGAATTTATCAAATAAAGTTTACAAGATATTTGGAAAAATTAATCTTAAAGATCACATCATAAATATCGTGAAAAACTCTCAAAAAAGACCTTAATTCTTTGGTTTACAATGTTTTTATTTTAGGTATAACACTCTCGCCGGTGATTATTGCGAAGGGGTAATACCCGATCCCATTCCGAACTCGGAAGTCAAGCCCTTCAGCGCCAATGGTA
>Ga0222670_1000104_pt1 | contig 38309 bp, 40 predicted proteins | sample AntAcemetagen732_FD_181148 | JGI IMG/M metagenome (GOLD analysis project Ga0222670, IMG submission 181148) | Saline water microbial communities from Ace Lake, Antarctica - #732 | ecosystem: Environmental > Aquatic > Non-marine Saline and Alkaline > Saline | place: Antarctica: Ace Lake... | reverse complement strand
TAGAATTAACGCAATCAATACTGGTCAATTTGAAAGAACTTTAATAATTGCTGATAAAAATAGCTATGTTAGTTATTTAGAAGGCTGTACAGCTCCAATGAGAGATGAAAATCAATTGCATGCAGCAAATGTAGAGCTAATAGCGCTAGACAACGCTGAAATTAAATATTCAACTGTTCAAAACTGGTATCCTGGAGATAAAGAGGGCAAGGGTGGAATATATAATTTTGTTACTAAACGCGGTGCTTGCAGAGGAGTAAATTCAAAAATTTCTTGGACGCAAGTAGAAACTGGATCTGCTATTACTTGGAAATATCCAAGTTGTATATTGCAAGGAGATAATTCTAAAGGTGAGTTTTACTCCGTAGCGATTACAAATAATTTTCAACAGGCAGATACAGGAACAAAAATGATTCATATTGGAAAAAATACAAGTAGCAAAATCATCTCTAAAGGAATTTCAGCGGGTAATGCAAGTAACACTTATAGAGGCCTAGTAAAAATCCAACCATCTGCTACTAATGCAAGAAATTTTACACAATGTGATTCACTCCTAATTGGTAATGAATGTGGTGCTCACACAGTTCCATACATTGAATCTTCTAATAGTGGGGCTCAAGTAGAACATGAGGCTACAACCTCGAAAATTAATGAAGATCAACTTTTTTATTGTCAACAAAGAGGATTATCAAATGAGGAAGCTATAGGTTTAATTGTAAATGGCTTTTGCAAGGAAGTTTTACAACACCTTCCTATGGAATTTGCAGTAGAAGCTCAAAAGTTAGTAAGTATAAGTTTAGAAGGTAGTGTTGGGTAATGTTAAATATAAATAATTTAAAAGCATCTATTGGCGATAAAGATATCCTAAAAGGTGTATCTCTTAGTATAAATAAAGGAGAAGTACATGCTTTGATGGGCCCTAATGGATCCGGCAAAAGCACTTTGTCTTATGTGCTTTCAGGAAAGGATAAGTATGAAGTTAATGAAGGGACTGTTGACTTTAAGGGTAAAAATTTACTTAATATGAATGTAGAAGAGAGAGCGAACAATGGATTGTTTTTGGCTTTTCAATATCCTATGGAAATACCAGGCGTTCAAACTTCTTTTTTTTTAAGAACCGCGATTAATGCAAAAAGAAAATTTAATAATCTTCCAGAATTAGACGCCCTTGAATTTGCTAAATTATTAAAGTTAAAAGCTCAAGAGTTGAATATAAATCCAGATATGTTGAAAAGGGATTTAAATGTTGATTATTCTGGTGGAGAAAAGAAAAAACAAGAAATTCTTCAACTCTCTATGCTTAATCCAGATTTAGCTATTCTTGATGAAACAGATTCTGGGTTAGATATTGACGCATTAAGAATTGTGTCTGAAGGAGTTAACAAAGCTAGAAATAAAGAAAATTCATTTTTAGTGATCACCCATTACCAAAGACTATTAAATTATATTAAGCCTGATTTTGTGCATATTATCGCTGATGGAAAAATAGTTAAATCTGGTGACTATTCATTAGCTCTTGAGTTAGAAGATCAAGGATATGAAAAAATGGCTAAAGTATAATGAATGTTGATAAATTTATTGAAAATATAAAAAATAAAGAAATTAATACTTATTTTCAAAAAAATTTACTCGCAGTTAATCCATTTAAAAGTCATAAAATTGAAAATTATAAATATTCCCAATTAAATAAAATTGATTTTAATAAAAGTCATAATTATATTCATGAATTAAATTTAAATACCAAAGACAACTTCTTAGATGACTTCCAGAAAAGTAAAGTTAGAGAGGGTATCTCTTCTGATCACATAAGTTGGAATTTTAATGGTCCTGATAGTGCTATTAGATTATCTGGCTTAATTGAAGATCCATTTAACCATATTTTTAATTTAGACAATATGAATAATGATATTTGCATAATAGATCTTTCCTTATATGAAGAAATTAATTTTGTATTTAATTATACAAAAAACAAAAAAATTTCAATAGTCATTATAGATTCAAATTACAATATTCATAAAAGTCCAAAGTGTTTTAAATTTAATGTTTACGAAAAATCAAACATTGAAATTTTGCAAATGAGCTATAATAAAAATACAAGTTTAATTTTTTATGAATTTAATCAGTTTAATTCGTCGGTTGTTAATTTAACTGTACTACAAGCAAATAATATCCATTTAAGAAATGAATATTATTTTAATTTAGGGTCAGATTGTATTTGTAGAATTTCAGGAGCTAATTTTTCTAATCTAGGTATAAATGATAATTATTCTTTTATTCAACATAGTAAGCCAAATTCTTCAAGTAGAGAGATTTTTAAATCTATAGTTGATCATGGTGCTATAACTAATTTTCAAGGTAAAATTTATGTTAATAAAATCGCTCAAAAAACTGACGGTTATCAAATGAGTAGATCTTTATTGTTAGACGATATATCTAAATCAAATAATAAACCTGAACTTGAAATATATGCTGATGACGTGAAATGTAGTCATGGTTCAACCGTGAGTAATATTAATGAAGATCAGCTATACTACTTCAATTCTAGGGGCATAAGCTCTGAATTAGCTGCTAAAATTCTTAAAAAAGCCTTTATTCAAGAAGTTTTAGACTCTATTGAAAACATATCCCTTAAGGAATTATCTGATAAAATGATAAATGAATTTTTATAATGAGTAATATCTTTAAAGCAGATTTCCCTATTCTACAAAAAAGAATAAGAAATAATGTTATCACTTATCTTGATACCGCTTCTTCTTCTCAAAAACCAACTGCCGTAATAGATTCCATAAGTAATTTTTATTTAAACTCCTATGAAAATGTTCATAGGGGGATGAACTCTCTAAGTATAGATGCTACTGAAATTTATGAATCTACTAGAGAGAAAGTAAGATCTTTTATTAATGCCAAATCTACAAATGAAATAATTTTTACAAAAAATGCAACAGAAGGTACGAATATTATTGCAAATGCCTTATTCTCTTTCCTGGAAGATGGCGATGAAATTATAACAACTGAACTTGAGCATCATTCAAATTTTATTCCTTGGATGTCTTTAGCTAAAAAAAAAAATTTAACTTTTAAAGTCGTTCCTATTTTATCTAATGGGACAATTAGAGAAGAAGATATTATAAATGCTATATCTGAATCTACTAAGCTTGTTGCTATTTCACATATGTCAAATGTAACGGGTCAGATGATAGATGTGAAAAAAATTAAAGCATCTGTTAAAAAAGATATTTTATTTTTTATTGATGGCTGTCAATCTATAGCTCATAGGAGTGTGGATGTTCAGGATTTAGATTGTGATTTTTTTGTTTTTTCATCTCATAAACTATATGGCCCATCTGGAGTAGGGGTCCTTTACGGTAAAGAAGGTCTTTTGAATTCTCTTCCTACAGTGATATTTGGAGGAGGTATGATCAATCAAGTCGAATTAGATAGCTTTACTCCAGCTATTCTTCCAAATAAGTTTGAGGCAGGAACTCCACCAATTGAAGCTACGGCCGGTCTTTCTGCTGCATTAGATTATTTAATAGAAAATAAATTTGAAAACTATTTTGATGAAGAGATTAAATTGCGTGAATCTTTAATTAATGAATTAAAAAATCTTGGCAATATAGATATTTATGGTGTATCGGATGATATTCATGCCTCTTCAATTGTTTCCTTCAATGTTCAAGGTAAAAATTATAATGATATCGCTACTTTCTTAGATCAATATGGAGTAATGATTAGAAGTGGACATCATTGCTGCCAGCCCTTTATGAAAAAACTAAAAATACCTGGTACTTGTAGGGTTTCATTTGGAATTTATAATTCTCAAGAAGATATATCTCTATTTATAGATGCTCTTAATAAAACCAATAAATTACTTTCATGAATGACAATAAAACCTTAGCTGATTTTTTACCAAAACTTAATACTGAAGGAGAGTTAATTTTAGGCGATCTTAAAGATTCAGCTCTTAAACCAATTACAAAACAAGACGTTATAGATAAAATTTTACTTATTGATGATCCTGAATTGGGCATTAATATTTATGATCTAGGTTTAATTTATGAACTTAATATAGAAAACAATAATATTGAGGTATTAATGACCTTAACAACCGTTAATTGTCCCGTAGCTGATACAATGCCCAATGATATTGCTAAAAAAATAGCAACCATTGATGATTGTGGTCAAATTAAGGTCAAATTAACATTTGATCCTCCCTGGACTAAAGATATGATGAGTGAGGATGCTAAATTAGCTCTAGGATTTTGATATGACACAATTATTTTCATTAACAGACACAGCTGTATTAAAAATTAAAAATATGCTTGCTGACCAAAAAGATAAAATGGGATTAAGAATTGGTCTTAATACAAGAGGTTGTGCAGGATTAAGCTATACAATGGATTACGCAACTTCAGATAATATTAATGAATGTGAAAAATTAGAAAATTATGAAGTTCCTCTTTTTATCGATAATAAAGCCGTAATGTATATTATTGGAACACAAATGGATTTTGTTAAAGAAGAATTTGGCGAAAGGTTTGTTTTTAATAATCCAAATCAAACTAGTGAATGTGGTTGTGGTGAAAGCTTCCACGTAGAATCTTAAACAATATTTAATTAAAACTCATGTCAGTTATTTACGGATTATTGTCTGCCCTTAGTTTTGGTATTGGGGATTTCTTAGCAAGATTTTCATCTAAAGAAATTGGATTTCAAAGATCTTTATTTTGGATGCTTGTAGTTGGTGGTGTTTTTTATTTATCTCTCTATTCTATATTTTTTGGTGGATTTAACCCTAACTTAAAAGGTTTAATTTATTGTGCTATAGCCGGCATTCTAATAATGTTTGGTCTTCTTTTTCTTTATAATGGATTAGAAAGGGGTCCTGTTTCTATTGTTGCTGCAATAACCGCCACAAATCCATTTTTTGTTTTTCTTATAAGATTTTTTTTAGGATCCGAGCCTACAAAATTACAATGGTATGCAACAATTGCAATAATATCTGGAGCAGTACTTATTTCTTTTAGTGCTAATTCCTTCAAAGAAAGTCTAGGTATGGATTTAAAAAAAATAAGAGAATCAATTTTACTTGCCTTAGGAGCTAGTATTTTTTTAGCGTTTGGTCTTATTTTTTCTCAGGAGGCATCTATCTATCTCAATACCACTGAAACAGTAATCTATATTAGATTTTTTAGTTTATTTTCAATTGCTATATTGCTTTTAGTTCTAAAAATAAAACCAATCTTAACTAGAAAAGCAGTCCCTATACTTTTTTTTCAAGGGATCTTAGAGACATCAGGTTATTTTTTTTTAATATCAGCTTTTATTTTCGATCCTATAGGGGTAGCAGTTGTTGTTTCTTCTGCTTTTGGGTTAGTAACAATTATTCTTGCAAGATTTATTTTGAAAGAAAAAATTGAAAAATTTCAAATATTAGGAATCTCAATTACTTTTATTGGAATTGTAGGTATCTCTACAAACGAAAAAATATATGATTTGTTGATAAATAATTTATCTAACTTGCTTAATTAATCGATCTTTATCAAAATTTACAGAATTTATAGCTATTGATAAGCAAATTATAAATCCGCCTAAAAGCGTATATGAGCCAGGTGTTTCATTAACTCCTAAAAATGGTACCCATGCCCATATAATTCCACCAATAACTTCTAAAAGTGAAAGCATTGTCAATTCACCTGATAGTAATTTTTTTGAACCAAGACTATAAAGAATTAGTCCAGATCCAACTAAAGAACCATGGACAATGCTTAAAAAAATATTTTTTAATGGAATATAAATCGAACCATTTGATACTAAAAGTATTGTGAAAGAAAAAATTGCACAAAAAATCCCGGCATAAATAAGAATATAAAATTTTTTGATATCATTCTTACTTCTTAGCATTACTGTAAATCCCGCAAATCCAAGACTAGCCACTAATCCAGTCAAAAGTCCAAAAAGGGACCCACTTATTTTTCCTTGAAGCATCATTATAATTACGCCGATTAAAGCAAATATCATGGCTATAAAATTTTTTTTTGAAATTTTTTCTTTAATTACAACAAATGCTATAATGGAAGCTAAAAATGGCATTAATGCCAACATAAGTAAAGTAACAGCTGCTGTTGTATTTGTGATTGAGTATATAAAGCCAATCATTGTACACATTAGTAATAAACCGCCATATATAGTTATTTTATCAAAAGTAAAAAAATTTTTTAAAAAGTTTCCCCTATCTTTAACTAGTAAAAAAATACAAATTATTAAAGCTACTGTAACTCCTCTAATAATTAAGTAGGGTAGTTGATATAGCTGAGGATCAACCATGCTTTTTACTACTACAGCTCCAAAACTCCAAATTAATCCACTTATAATAACTAAAATTGCAGCTTTTGAATGATCGGACAATTTAATTCATCATAGGTAATTAAAACTAAGCATTAAAAAAATCAATTAAAGAGTCGATGTTTTCAATTTTTTGATTTTCTCCAGATTTATCTCTTAAAGTAAAATTACCACTTTCAATTTCTTTTTCCCCAATAACTAATGTGTAGGGAATTTTTTTTGTTACAGATGTTCTGATTTTATATCCAAGCTTATTGTCAGATTGATCAACAATAGATCTTACCTTATGGTTAATTTTTTTATTTAAGTCATTACAGTAGTCAGTGAATTTTTCAGAAATAGGGAGAATAGCCAACTGAACAGGTGTAATAAATAAAGGCAACCATCCATTAGTATTCTCTAAAATGATTGCAATAAATCTTTCTAACGAACCTATTAATGCTCTGTGAATCATGATTGGAGTTTTATTATCATCATTTCTATCTTTGTATTTTGCGCCAAGTCTACTTGGTAAATTAAAATCAATTTGAATAGTTCCGCATTGCCATTCTCTTCCCAGAGAATCTTCTAAAGTAAATTCAATTTTTGGACCGTAAAAAGCACCTTCACCTTCTAAAATATTAAATAGTTTATTACTATCTGTGAGAACTTTTTTTAATTGAGTTTCTGCATTTTCCCAATCTTCATCAGAGCCAATACTTTTTTCTGGTCTTGTGGATATATTGTATTTGACTTTAGTAAACCCGAATTCTTTATAAATTTTTTCAATTAAATTTGCTGTTTCATTGCAAACTTCATAAATTTGATCTTCTGTACAAAAAATATGTGCATCATCCATAGTAAAGCCACGAACTCTAAAAAGACCGTTTAGTGCCCCTGAGGGCTCATAGCGGTGACATTTTCCAAATTCTGAATATCTTAAGGGAAGATCTTTATAAGTTATTAATTCTGAGTTAAACAAGACTATATGACAGGGGCAGTTCATAGGTTTTAATGCGAAAGTTTTATTATCAGATTCAATAGTAAACATATTTTCTTTAAAATTATCCCAATGTCCAGATTTCACCCATAGCTCATTTGAAACTAATTCAGGAGTTTTAACTTCAAAGTAATTAAGTTTTCTCTGCTCCTCTCTAATATAATTAGTAATATTTCTATATAGAGTAAGTCCATTCGCCTTCCAAAAAACATTACCAGCTGAAAATTCAGTTAAGAGAAATAAACTCATATCCATACCTAGTCTTCTATGATTTCTTTCTTTAGCTTCGTCTATGTTTTTTATATGAACATCTAGTTCTTTTTTTGAAAACCATGCTGTTGCATATATCCGTTGAAGCATTTTATTAGTACTTATGCCTCTCCAATAAGCCCCTGATATATTAATGATTTTAAAATGAGGCTGATATTCCTTAGTGCTTAGGTGATGTGGCCCCTTACATAAGTCTATAAAATTTTCCTGTTCATAAATTGTTAATTCCGCATCTTCAATACTGTTAATTAGTTCTAATTTATATTTATTATCACGAAATAATTCTAAAGCTTCATTTTTGGTAATGGATTTTTTATGAAAATTTCTAGTTTGATTTAAAATTTCTTTCATTTTATTTTCAATTTTTGCGATATCTTCTTCATTTAAAGGTCTTTCAATATCAAAATCATAATAAAATCCATTTTTAATAAATGGTCCTATTGTGGGTTTAGTATTTGGAAATAAGGAGATAACAGCTTCAGCCATAATATGAGCCATATCATGTCTCATAATATTTAATGCATCTTCACTTAATTTTTTGATAGGACTACTCCCTTCTGAATTTATATCAGAGTAGGTGCCATCTGAATTTTTATATGCTACGACTTCATTCATTATTTATTTCCTTAAAAAAACAACTTTCTTCTCCAGTGTGACAAGCTTTTTTACCATCTAAATCAACTTTATAAACTAATGAATCGCTATCACAATCTATAAGAATACTAACTATTTTTAAGTAATTTCCAGAAGTATTGCCTTTTAACCATAATTCATTCCTACTTCTACTCCAAAAATGTGCTAATTTTTTTTTTATGGATAACCTTACTGCCTCCTCATTAGAGTAAGCTAACATTAAAATCTTAAGTGAATCCGAATCTTGGACAATTACAGGAACTAATCCGTCTTTATTATATTTGATATTTGATAATTTAATTTTTTCCACTAATTTACAATGATTAATATAGGTTTATTTATTTATGAGTTTTACTGTAATTGCACCAATTTTCAATGAAGAAAAGAATGTACAAATTCTTTTTGATGAGATTTTGAATTCATGCAGTAAAATACCCTTAACTCAAGTAATTTTTGTAAATGATTTCTCCGATGATGAAACTTTAAATCAATTAAAAAATATTAAAAATACAAAATTTAAGTTTATATCTCATGATTCGACATTAGGTCAAAGCGCTGCTATTCATACAGGCATTGTAAATTCACAGACCGACGTCATTATTACAATTGATGGAGATCTTCAAAACGATCCATCTGATATTCCTAAAATTTTTAATAAATTTTTAGAACTTAAAAAAAATAAAATATTTATTCAAGGATATAGATCTTCAAGAAAAGACACTTTATCTAAAATTATCGCATCTAGAATTGCTAATTATATTAGAACTTTAATTTTAAATGACAGTCATCCTGATTCAGGTTGTGGTTTAAAAATTTTTAATAAGAGTGACTATCTGTCAATACCTCATTTTAAAAATATGCATCGGTTTATGCCATTCTTATTTAAGATGATTGGATGTGCCACTTATAGTACTGATGTCAATCATAGAAATAGACAGTCTGGTATTAGCAAATATAATAATACTGGTAGAGCTATAGCCGGTATTTATGATTTATTTGGTGTTGTATGGCTTAAAAAAAGATATTTAAAAAATTTTTATGCAAAAGGTGATCAAATAAAATGACAAACGAAACCATTTGGCTAGGAATTGGTTTTTTTGGACAAGGTTTATTTTTTATGAGGTGGGTAGTTCAATGGATTTCTTCAGAAAAAAAAAAGAAAAGTGAAATTCCTGTTCTTTTTTGGTACTTTAGTTTAATAGGGGGAATTATTACACTAATCTATGCAATTTATAGAGTCGACCCTGTATTTATATTAGCTCAGTCTTTTGGTTTAGTTGTTTATTTAAGGAATATTTATTTTATTTATTTTTCAGAAAAATGATTTTTCATGTTGCTCCAATGATGGGGTATACTGATTATTATTTTAGAAATCTGCTTCATTTCCTATATTCAGATAATATAAAAACTTATTCAGAAATGATTGTGGATAAAGCAATTATCTATAATGCGGAAAAAACATTCACAAAGCATTTTTGTAAATCGAATAAGAGTATTATCCAAATAGCTGGTTCTAACCCTAAAGAAATATCAGAATGCATTAAAATTTTAGATAATATCCCTCATATTAGTGAAATTAATTTTAATTTAGGTTGTCCTAGTTCTAGAGTTCAAGAAAATAAGTTAGGTCTTGCCCTAACACAATATCCTGATGAAGTTAATGGCTGTTTAGAAGAAATTTCAAATTCAAATAAAATCATATCTGTTAAATGTCGATTAGGCTTAGGTCTAGAGGAAGACCAAGACTACATATATAATTTTTTAACTATGTTTAAAAATATGAACATCAATAAAGTTATAATTCATTGTAGAAACGGAGTTCTTAATTTAAATACAAAAAAAAATAGAACAATTCCAAAAATCAATTACGAGCTTTTCTTTAAATGCTTTCAGGACTTCCCAGATGTTAAATTAATACCAAATGGAGAAATCAATAATACTGAAATTATTAATAATTTTAAGAAAAATAATATAAATGAAGTGATGATAGGTAGAAAGTTTGCTGAAGAACCCTTATTTCTTCATCATAAAAAACTTATTAATATCAATGACATAGATACTAAAATTTTAAACTATTTATCTTTTATGATTAAATATCCAATTATAAAAAAAAATCTATTACAAAAATCTTTATTAACTTTATTTGCAAATTTGAAAGATTCTAAAAAATATAAAAAAAAGATTCATAGCCTAAATACCATAGATGAAATTCAGTCTGTATTTGAGAAAAGAGAAATTATTTGGAATTAAAAAATTTAATTAATTATTCTAATTTTATAAAAAGCAATCAAAGCCTATTTACTAGTCTAAATATATCGGATTATAGTAAATCATCTATAATTAATTATTTTAATAGAAATCTTCCTAATTACTTCAATTCAAAATCTGTAAGTTATGAAAAGTTTCAAAAATTAAAAGATGAAATTATAATATTAATTTTTATTAGTCATTATATGGGTATTAATGACCATATAACTTCTTCAAGACTATGGTCTATAATTATGCGTAAATATTTAAGTAAAATCTTTCATCATTATTTATCACTTGAAAATATAAATTATCGAAAAAATTTTTTTATCTTAAGCCTTGGTAAATTGGGTGTGAGTGATCTAAATTACTCAAGTGATATCGATTTAATTATTTTTTTTAAATCAAATGAAAATATTAAATTTCAAGATTTTAACAAGATTGTAAAAAATATACTTTCTAAAATTTCTAACGTCTCTATTTCATTTTTTCATAAAATAGATATGAGACTCAGACCTGATTTTGGGGCAGATTCAGTTATTTCTGATTTAGATAGTTCTGTCGAGTATTATTCTTCAATTGGAAGAAATTGGGAAAGACTTGCTTTCCATAGATCTTCTTTTCTTTGTGGTAATTATTCTCTATTTTTAAATTTTAAATTTTTAATTCATAACTTTCTGTATAGAAAAAGTTTTGATTTCTATGCAATAGATGAAATTAAAAAACTTTTTCTATTCTCTAAATCGACTAAAGATTCTATTAATATTAAATCCTCACTTGGTTATATAAGAACTTGTGAAAATATATTGCATTTTTTTCAGCTTATTTGGTCTGGTAAAATTCAAAATCTTCGTAATATCTCTATTCATAAACTCTTTGATATACTATTTAATTATCCTTATATAATTTCAAAAGTAGATTTATTAATTATTAAAAACGCTTATTATTATTTTCGCTGGATTGAAGACATTCTTCATATTAAATATAATTCAAAAATTAATACAGTTTCATTTAAAGATCTAGGCGTATTAAATTTAAATGAAAACGTAGAGTTTGAATTAACTAATTATAGTCAAAAAGTCATCAATATTTATAACAAGTTATTTAAACCTGAAGAGATTGAAACTACTTATGATATTAAAAATTTTAATTTAAATAGCTCCTCAATCATTAATAACTGGTATCAAAGGTCAAATGAAAAAATTAATTCAAATCAAATAAAAAAAGATTTTGATAATATAATTAATGCCTTTTTAAGTACTGTAGATACTTTAGATAATAGAGATAATTTAGTTATTAAATTTGATTATTTACTAACTTATTATAAATCAGGAATACATCTAGCTGCTCTATATAAATACAATCCTTTAATTTTGGATAAATTAATTTTTATATTTACTAATTCTGTAAAATTATCTAATCAAATTAACAATTATAATTTTCTAGTTGAGTCTTTAATTTTCATATCTAGTGATCATTCAGCCTATTCGAAAATTAATAATTATGAAAATAATGATTTTGATCTAAGTCTTAAAAATTCTATAAATAACTTTTATGAGGAGCTTTTTTCAATAGATTTCAATTATTTAGATAATAAATTTTTATTAAGGAAATATGAGCATCAACGTAGTAGAGTTATTAGATCTTTCCTTTTTAATTTATTTTTATTAGTAAAAAATTTATATCTAAAAAACAATAACTTATCTTCTTCAGAAATTCTTCCTGTGCTTTTTGGAAGTACTGCTCTTTATCAAAATTTATCTTATTCAGATACAGATATTTTTTTTATTAAGATGGATTCAAATATAGATCACATGCACTCTATTAAAATCATTAAAAGATTCTACTTAATTATTAATCAATATTTAGATAAAAGTGTAATTGATATTGATCATAGAAATAAACCTTTTGGTAACCAATCTGATCTTATAATTAATTACAATGATTTTTTAAATTTTTATCAATCTAATGAAGATGATTTTTATAAATTATCTTTCTTTAAGTCTGATATTATTACTAATAATATTTCTTTTAAGAGGCAATTTTTAAATGATAAATTTAAAATTATTTCCAGTTTCAGAAAAATTGATCATGCTTATTTAAATAAAATAATTGATATTAAATTAAAAACTATTGATCTAAAAAATATTATTTCTATTTATGATTTATTAATTAACTTTGGTAAAATTAATAATTCTGAATATTTGATGTATGAAAATGATCTTGGTTATTTAAGAAAAATTTTAAATAACCAAGATTTAACTGGTGTAAAATTTAAATTAGATTTAAATTTCTATATTGATAAAATTAGTACTTAATAGTCGTAATACATATCGTACTCTTTAGGAGTTACGACAAGCTTGTTAGGTTCAATTTCAGCTTTTCTTTTATATTCAATAAAAGATTCTATTAAATCTTCAGTAAACACGTTTCCCTCTAATAAATACCCGTGGTCTTTTTCAAGATTATTAATCGCTTCTTCTAAAGATGAAGGAACTTCTTTGATATTTGCTTGTTCTTCAGGAGGGAGATCGTAAAGATTTTTATCCATTGGTTCTCCTGGATCAATTCTATTCTTAATTCCATCTAAACCTGCCATTGCCATTGCTGCAAAAGCTAAATATGGATTTGCGGTCGCATCAGGACATCTAAATTCTACTCTTTTTGCCTTAGGTGAAGGAGAGTAGGCTGGAATTCTACAAATAGCACTTCTATTGGCATTTGAGTAAGCTAGCTTTACTGGAGCTTCATAGCCAGGTACTAATCTTTTAAATGAATTAATTGTAGGGTTTGTGAATGCTAATAATGAAGGTGCGTGTTTTAATAGTCCGCCGATATAAAATTTAGCTTCATCGCTCAAATTAGCATATCCACCTTCTTTAAAGAATATTGGTTTTCCATTAGACCAAATACTTTGATGACAGTGCATTCCAGATCCATTGTCATTAGAAAGAGGTTTTGGCATAAAAGTAGCACTTAAACCATTCATCTTTGCAGAATTTCTGACTACATATTTATATTTCATTATGTCGTCAGCATGTGAAACTAGTGTATCAAATTTTAAATCAATTTCTTGTTGTCCTGCAGTAGCCACTTCATGATGTTGCGCTTCAACTTTTAATCCAATTGAAACCATATGATTAACCATTTCAGAACGAATATCTTGAAAGGTGTCATGTGGTGGAGTGGGGAAGTAGCCTGATTTATTTTTTATTTTATAGCCTAAGTTTGGATTCTCGTCAGCCCCTGTATTCCAAACTGCCTCACCTGAATCTACTGAAAAGAATGAATGATTTGGTTCAGTTGAAATTCTCACATCATTAAATAAGAAAAATTCAGCTTCTGCTCCAAAGAAAATTTGATCGCCGATCCCAGTAGATTTTACATATTCCTCAGCTTTTTTAGCTATATATCTTGGATCTTTGTTATATTTTTGTCCAGTTGTAGGATCTTGAATGTCACAAATTAGAACTAAAGTCGGGTCAGCAAAAAAAGGATCAATAAATGCAGTTGTTGAGTCAGGTATTAATATCATATCACTAGCTTCAATATTTCTAAAACATCTAATTGAAGATCCGTCGAATCCAACACCCTCTTCAAAAACATCCATTTCAAATGTGCCAATATGATGAGAAAAATGATGCCAAGTCCCCAAAGGATCACAAAATCTGTAATCAATAAAATTAATGTTCTTTTCGTCTATAAGTTTCTGTAAAGATTTTTTATCCATATTTATTTCTCCTTTATGATTTTATTATAATTAAATTGCTAAACTGCATCATCGCCAGTTTCACCTGTACGAATTCTGATAGCTTCACTAACTTCGTATACAAAAATTTTTCCATCACCAATTTTTCCTGTATTTGCATGTTTAATAATGACTTCAATTGCTTTTTTATAGTTTTTATCATCTACTATCAGTTCAATTTTAACTTTTGGAAGAAAATCGACAACATATTCTGCACCACGGTACAATTCAGTATGGCCTTTCTGTCTTCCAAAACCTTTAACCTCAGAAACAGTCAATCCGCTTAGGCCTATTTGACCTAATCCGTCTTTTACATCCTCAAGCTTAAAAGGTTTAATAATTGCTTCTATTTTTTTCATTATTGCGGTAGCAAATATAATGCTTAAATTGCATAATATCTATACCTTAAATTAATCAGTTTAAATTCTTTAATATCTATACTATAAATTAATCACTTTTTGTGGCGGGTATAGCTCAGTTGGTTAGAGCGTCGGTTTGTGGTACCGAAGGTCGGGGGTTCGAGACCCCTTACTCGCCCCACTAATATAATGATGCGCGGATGTGGCGGAATGGTAGACGCACTGGTTTTAGGTACCAGCGGAGCAATCTGTGGGAGTTCGAGTCTCTTCATCCGCACCAAATAAATGGAAAAAAAATGAATTATAAATCAATTGAAAAAAAAGATCACTTATCTCAATACGAGGTAAGTTTAGATAAAGTCACTATAGAGAATATTATTTCTGATAAAATTTTACAAAAACAAGAAACATTTGAAGTCTCAGGATTTAGAAAGGGAAAAGTTCCTACTAGTATAATAAAGTCTAAAATAGGTCCTCAAATTGAAAATGAAGTGATGAATGAAGAAATTTCAAAAAATATCTCAGAAATAACCGATAAAGAAAAAATTGTTTCGCTTATTCAGCCCCAACTTGATTTTAAAGACAATTTTAATTTTAACGTATCTTTTTACCATAAACCAAAAATTGATATTGAAGGACTTAAAACAACAGAAATTAAAGCCTATAAAGTGGACATTAAGAAGTCAGATATTGATGATTTCAGAGATAAAATTAGAAAAGAATATTATACTTTAGATGAAGAGAAAAAAGTAACTAAAGAATCTGTGGTTGATTTTGAAATTACTAACTATTCCGATGAGTTAAAATCTATCTTTTCTCAAAAGCAAGTCAGGATGGATCTTACAACTGACACTAAGGAAGTAATATTTGATCAAATTAAAAATATTCTAATTGGTTGTGAAATAAAAAAAAAATTAGAAACAAATATCAATAATCTAAAAATTGAAATCGAAATCGTAAATTCTTATAAGAAGATTTATCCAGGGACTGACGAAGATCTCTTAAAAGTACTTAAAATAAATGATATTGAAGAATTAAATACTCAAATTAATAAAAAATTATCTGACGATACGGAGTTCATGAAAAAAGATTTTTATATTGAGGAGATTTTAAAAGCATTTTTAGATAAAGAAAATATTCATATACATGAAGAGGTTATTAATATTGAGCTAAAGAGAAATTATTCTATTGATACAAAAGATATTAAGGAAGAAGACAAGGAAAGAACCGACAGTCTTAAAAAAATGTTGCTAGACAATATAAAGAAAGATGTGATTTATTCTGAACTTGTATCTTTTTTTAAAGTTTCAGTTGATCAAAAAGAACTTCAGGAGTATTTAAAAACTTATTACGGTGAAAAGATTGATCAGAAGACTGCTGAAATGGGTTATGCAACATTATTGAGAAATAAAATAGCAGATGAATCAATGAAAACTTTTAAAATTAAAGAAACCAAGTTAAGCTTGTCTGACTTTATGAAATTAAGAACACTAGAACAGGGTCACAATCATGAACATGACCACGACCACGACCACGACCATGACCACGACCATGACCACGACCATGGACACGATAAAAAATGAGTTTAGATATGAATTTAGTTCCAATAGTAATTGAGCAGTCTGGAAAAGGTGAGAGATCGTTTGATATTTTTTCTAGACTTCTAAGGGAAAGAATTATTTTTCTAACTGGACCTATAGAAGATAATTTAGCATCATTAATATGTGCTCAGATGCTTTTTCTAGAATCTGAAGCTCCTGACGAACCAATTAACCTCTACATCAATTCTCCTGGCGGAGTAGTTTCTGCCGGATTGGCTATGTATGATACGATGCAGTATATTAAATCTCCAGTATCAACAGTATGTCTAGGTCAAGCGGCATCAGCCGCATCATTAATATTATGCGCAGGCGCCTCGGGCACTAGGTACGCTACGCCTAATTCAAAAATTATGATTCACCAACCCTCTGGCGGATTTTCTGGTCAAGCTACTGACATAAAAATACAAGCAGAAGAAATTTTAAAAACAAAAAAAAGAATTAATGAAATCTATCAAAAACATTTAAACATTAGTATTAATGAAATTGATAAAGCTATGGAGAGAGATAGGTTTTTTGATCCACAAGAAGCAATGAAATTTGGATTAATAGACAAAGTTATAACTAAAAGGGACGACATCTAATGGTAGATTTACCTATAGCTACTGATGATAAAAAAATCTCATGTTCTTTTTGTGGTAAAAGCCAAGAAGAAGTAAAAAAATTAATAGCAGGACCTAATGTGTATATCTGTAATGAGTGTGTAATTTTATGTAAGGATATTCTTGTTGAGGATGATAAAATTGATACTAAAAAAAAATTTGAAATACCAAAACCAAGTGAAATTTTTAGCTACTTAGAAAATCACATTATAGGCCAAGAACAAGCTAAAAAGATTTTATCTGTGGCTGTATACAATCATTACAAAAGAGTTCAAAAACCGCTTAAAGATATTGAGATATCTAAATCAAATATTTTACTAATAGGTCCTACGGGCTGTGGTAAAACTTTATTAGCTCAAACTTTAGCAAAATTTCTTAATGTCCCATTTACTATTGCTGACGCAACTACTTTAACAGAGGCCGGCTATGTGGGAGAAGATGTTGAAAATATAATTCTTAGATTACTTCAGCAGTGTGATTATGATGTAAATGCAGCTCAAAAGGGAATCGTTTATATTGATGAAATAGACAAAATTGGAAGAAAAAGTGAAAATCCTTCCATTACAAGAGATGTTTCTGGTGAAGGTGTGCAACAGGCACTTCTTAAAATAATTGAAGGTACAATATCAAATGTTCCTCCTCAGGGAGGCAGAAAACATCCTCAGCAGGAATTCTTACAGGTCGACACAAAAGATATTCTTTTTATATGTGGTGGAGCTTTTGAGGGTGTTGATAAAATTATTAAAAATAGAATAAATAAAAAAACAATTGGTTTTAATAAATCCATTGATGAGAATCTGGGATTAAAATCTAATTTAGAAAATGATGATTTAATTAAATTTGGGTTAATTCCTGAGTTAGTGGGTAGATTACCAGTCAATGCACATTTGGAAGAGCTTAGTCTTGAAGATTTGGAGAAAATTTTAATTACACCAAAAAATGCAATAGCAAAACAGTACGAAGCTCTTTTTTCTTTTGAAGGAGTTACGTTTGAAATAACTGATGATGGTAGAAGGCAAATAGCATTATTAGCTCAAGAAAAAAAAATAGGAGCCAGAGGGCTCAGATCAATTTTAGAAAAAATACTATTGGAATGTATGTTTGATATCCCAGATAAAAATTCAGTTGATAGGGTAGTGTTAAATAAGGACGCAGTCATAAATAACCAACCCATATTGATTTATAAAGAAAAAGTAAAAATAAAAAAAAAAGTAGGTGAAAATTAAAAATTCCTCACTATCTTATTAGTATGGATAAAAATATTGTCACTGGCCCAATTTTACCTCTTAGAGATTTAGTTGTATTTCCTTCAATAACATCACCGCTTTTTGTCGGCAGATCTAAATCAATTGATGCAATAAATTATGCAATGGATAAAAATGATAAAATTATTTATCTTTTTACTCAAAAAGAACCAACAGAAGACAATCCTACATCTAAAGATATTTATACGTATGGTGTAAAATCTAAAATTATTCAATTTCTAAAACTTCCTGATAATACCTATAAAGTATTAACTGAAGGACTTGAGATTTATAAAATTAAGTCTGAAATCAAAGACTCAAATTCATTTCTTTCTGCAAAGCTTGAAAAGATTATTATTACAAAAAAAAATAGTGCAGAGCAAAAGGCTTCTTTAAGAGTTCTTAAAAATGAATTTCAAAATTATATCCAAAACATAGGAAACAATAACGACATATTAGAGGGCTTACTTAACATCGATGATCCCTATCAGTTTGTTGACAATGTTTACTATAATTTAAATATGAGTATAGAGGATAAGCAAAAAAACCTTGAGACTATAGATGTTAATAAAAAAATTAAAAATTTACTTAATTATTTTTCTAAAGAGCTTAATTTTTCAGCACTAGAAAAGAAAATTAAAAATAGAGTTAAAAGACAAATGGAAAAAACTCAGAGAGAATACTATTTAAATGAGCAAATGAAGGCCATTCAAAAAGAATTAGGAGACGGAGAAGATGGCAATAATGAATACACTGAAATAGAGAAAAAAATTAGTGAAGTTACTTTGTCTAAAGAGGCAAAAGAAAAAGCTCTTAATGAGTTTAAGAAATTAAAAACCATGAGCCCCATGTCAGCAGAAGCATCAGTGATTAGAAATTATTTAGAATGGATTTTAGATATACCTTGGAATAAGTTTTCCGATGAGAATAATAATATTAACACTGCGGAAAAAATACTTAATGAAGATCATTATGGTCTTGAAAAAGTTAAAGAAAGAATACTTGAATTTTTAGCTGTTAAGAAAAGATCAAATAAAACTACTGGTACTATTCTCTGTTTTATTGGTCCCCCGGGAGTCGGTAAAACATCTTTAGGTAAATCGATCGCTAGAGCTACAGGGAGAGAGTTTGCTAAATTTTCTTTAGGTGGAATTCGTGATGAGGCTGAAGTAAGAGGTCATAGAAGGACTTATATAGGTTCAATGCCAGGTAGATTTATTCAAGCTATGAAAAAAGCTAAAACTTCTAATCCTGTAATTTTATTAGACGAAATTGATAAAATTGGAAATGATTGGAGGGGAGATCCTTCTTCTGCTCTATTAGAAGTATTAGATCCTGAGCAAAATAGTCAATTTAATGATCATTATTTAGAAGTTGATTATGATTTATCAAATGTAATGTTTATATGTACGGGTAATACTTTTAATATACCCGGACCACTTTTAGATAGATTGGAAGTGATAGAAGTATCTGGTTATACGGAAAAAGAAAAAGTTGAAATTGCTAAAAGATACTTGGTTCCTAAAAAAATGAAAAAAAATATTGTTAAATCTTCTGAATTTAAATTCGGCAAAGACGCTATTACAAAGATTGTAAGAGATTATACTAGAGAGTCGGGAGTTAGGTCTTTAGAGCAGCTTTTTGATAAACTTTTTAGAAAATTAGTTTTTAGTTTAGAGAGAAATAAATCTAAAAATAAAAAACCTTTTCTTTTTGATTCAAAGTCTATTGTAAAATTTCTTGGTGCTGAAAGATTTAAAGACACAACTATTGGTAAAAAAAGTTTAGTGGGTATTACTCATGGATTAGCCTGGACTTCTGTTGGAGGCGAATTACTAAATATAGAAGTAAATCTTTCATCGGGTAAAGGGATGATTAATGCAACCGGTAAACTTGGTGATGTCATGAAAGAGTCAATTACTGCAGCATTAGGCTATATCAAGTCTAATTCTATTGAATTTGGAGTTAATCCAAAGGTTTTTGATAAAGTTGATATTCATGTTCATGTTCCTGAAGGAGCAGTTCCTAAAGATGGGCCAAGCGCAGGTGTCACTATATTTACCTCTCTTATTTCTGCCTTAACTGAAATAAAAGTTAAGAATGATGTGGCTATGACAGGAGAAATTACATTAAAAGGTAGAGTATTACCTATTGGTGGTTTAAAAGAAAAATTATTAGCTGCAATTAGATACGGAATAAAGACAGTTATTATTCCAAAAGATAACGAAAAGGATCTTTTAGAAATACAAAAAGATATTCAAAACAAACTTACTATTAAATCTGTAGAGTATGCAAGGGAAGTGCTTGATATAGTTTTAATGTCAAAAATAGTCAAAATTGACAAAAAACTTGATTGGAGAAACATAGTTTCTGATGCAGTCAACAAAAAAAGTCCGAAAAATGAAGAAAAAACTTTCGTTAATTAATAGATTTCTGTTGATTTCCAAGCATTTTTCTTAATAGAATGAACATATAGAATCACAAGGAGGTTCATAATGAACAAGAATGAATTAATCGCAGAATATAGCTCAAAAAATAGTGTTGCAAAAGCAGATGCAACAAAAGCAGTTGACACTCTTTTCGAAATTATTACTGAAACACTTAAGTCCGGTGGAGATGTTAAGATTGCTGGTTTTGGTACTTTTAAGGTAGCAGACACTAAAGCAAAAACTGGCAGAAATCCTAGAACTGGTGAATCTATTCAAATAGCTGCATCAAAGAAACCAAAATTTCTTGCTGGTAAACAATTAAAAGAACTAATAAAGTCCACAGTCTAATAAATAGGGCGATTAGCTCAGTTGGTAGAGCATCTCGTTTACACCGAGAGGGTCGGCGGTTCGAGTCCGTCATCGCCCACCATTTATTAGTTCGCCTGGGGGCGTAGTTCAGTTGGTTAGAACGCCTGCCTGTCACGCAGGAGGTCGCGAGTTCGAGTCTCGTCGCTCCCGCCACTCTATATAGGAGTTGGCGTTAAGTTTCCTAAGAAAATCAAAGATAAACTGTCTACCTGAAACTTATGTTTTGGTTAACAGATGTCAGATAATTTCATAAAATATATTTATGTGGGTAGACATAGGGTAGACACACACCCCCTCAGATTTATTTACATAAACATAGTAACTGATTTCAAGATAGCACATATTTTCTTATGGAATTTATATAGTAACTGTCTAAGTACCATTCCATTTCATAAAGGATATTTATGTAGTCACCTTTCAAGAAAGGAAAACTACTATGCAAAAACTTAGATTTAATAAAACGAATATTGAGAATATAGAAGCTAAAGAAAGCAGATTTAAAATATATTCTGATGAATGTAAGGGATTATATGTTGATGTATTTCCCTCTGGGAAAAAAACATACAGAGTTCTTTATAAACTTAATTACAGAAATTTTCATTACACGATAGGGGGACACCCCGAAATCAAACCCAACTTTGCGATAAGGAGAGGTTTGGAAATTCGTTTTTTAGTCTCACAAGGAAAGAATCCACAGCAAGATAAGTTAGAAAAAAGAAGAGAGTATACCTTTAAGGCATGGTTCATTGAAAGATTTCTTCAAATCCAATTAGACAATAGAGAGAGTAAAGAAAAATTTTCTTTTGATGAGGGGAGGGTTCGTTGGCGAAGAGCCGTTGGTAAAAGTATTTATAATATTTCCGAGCAGTACAATGCTCATTTAAGACATAGTAAGTTCGCAAATAAGAAAATGTCTGAGATTACAAGTGAGGATATTCAATCATTTTTAAGGACTATTGAAGGTAAACACACTCATAATAGATTACTTAGGGAACTGAACCACATCTTCAATACATTCAATGTTAATGCTAATCCTGTAAAGCAAGGTCTAAAAACTATTCTTAGATATAAACAAGTTGAGGAAAGAAAAGTTCAAGCTAGTCCTGGGGATATTCAAGCTATTGGTAATGCCTTATTGAAAGTTAGAAAGGGATTTTTCCAAGAGAAGAACGGCTACTATTATCAGCCACAAGTTCAACAATCAAACATCATAGAAATATTATTTTATGAAGGTCTAAGACCTACTGAAGTAATGAGTATGAATTGGTCAGAGATTAGTGATGATTGGATATACACTACACAAACAAAGTCTAAGACTAGAACTATTCCACTAACTCCACAAACACAGAGGGTTCTATTATCTATTGAGAAGGTTTCTGATTATGTATTTCCTTCACGAACTACTAATTCACATATCAAAGATATTGGTAAGGTATGGAAAAAGGTTATTGAACTATCTGGAATTACTAAAGATTTACGGCTCTATGACCTAAGAAGTACATTTTCCTCTACTGCTTCTAAAAGATTTGGAATTTGGGAGTCCTCAAAGATGACAAATCACGATAAGATAGAAACAACAAATAAGCACTATTCTCATTTAGAGGAAGTGGAAAGAAGAGACAAGAAAACAGAAATAGCAGAAGGTTTTAATAATCTTTTGTATGGTACAGGAGGAAATGTTGTCCCAATTAAAGAAGCTAAGGGGAAGGGTAGTAATTGAAAATAGACCTTGTCGTCATGTTGAATTTATGGAGGGCGAGTATCTTGAAGAAGATAAAACCGAAGTAAATAAAACTATAAAATCAAAAGAATTAACTTCTTATGCAGATTTATTTGAACAGGCTAGTAAGAAGTTTCCTAATAAAGTTTGGTATCAGTTAGCACGAGTAGGAAAAGACCAAGCTGAAGTAGACAAAAAAGAACAAGCAAGGCTAAAGAAAGAAGGTTTAAAAAGATTACACGATTGGCGAACTGATTATAAATATTTTAAAAAAGAGGATAGTCCTTATCTGAACTTCAGGTTTCATCAAAATCATGACTGTAAAGGTATGGATAATGCAGTTTATTGGATTAGGGTTGGTGGGGTATCAGAAAAAAATCTTTCTAAGTTTGATGATTTGTATTTTGAAGTTACTGCTTTTTTTAGAATGTTGGAGCATAGACATAGACCTCTAAATGATATTGAAGCTAGAAAAGTACATATACACCTAGTACAAGCTCAACAACAATTAAGAAGTGCAAAAAGAAATATGATATCTAAAGAAGACCAATTCATTCAAAACAAACACTTTAGTTTTATGGCAACCAGTCAGGAAGGTATTAGAGGTGTTGTCTTCAATGAGATAGATACGATTAATTACACAATTGAAGATTTGATTTTGCTGAACCAGAGAGAACAGGAGTTTGAAAAAATACACCCAAACGATACAACCATACTTCAGTATTTCTTCTTTCTGTCTTGGAAGATGTACGCACTACTAGAGGAAAAAACATTTCAAAAAAAGAAAAGTTATAATCAAGACTTTGCAAAGTTTACTCATCTACTCCTGAGAAGATTTGTAAAATTTAGACCATCACCAAATAGAAAAAATACTGAAGATAAATGGCAAAAAATTTATGACTCCATTAGGGACGATTATAGGTGGAAGAAACTTAAAAGATTAAATTTACATCATTTAATGAATCCAAAGGACTATAATAAAATTTTAACAAAACTATTTACTTAAATGAAATAAATTTCTTAAGCATATCTTCGATATTATAGATTTTGAGAATTAACCTTATAACCAATAAGAAATAATAAGAAATTATACTTGTTTCTGGTTATCAAATTTGAGATATTAGACTATGTCTAAATTCTTCGCAATTATCTCAGTTCTGTTCCTTGTTGGTTGCAAAACTAGAGCAAGAAGAGACTTATAGAAAAAACCAAATTAAATCTCAAATTGAGTTTGAGAAATTTAAAAAAGAAATGAACGAAAGGGAAGAATGAAAAAATTAATACTATTTGTATCCATTCTTATTATCTTTTTTGTATTAGCTTGGAGTGTCAGTAAAGCTTCTGAAAATATAAAGTCAAAAAAAATACTTTGCGAGCCTACAATAACGCAAAAATACTTTCATCAAGACAAATTAATTGGCGAGTACCCGCTCCCAATATTTTCTTTTGATTTTATTTCTGATGACGAAGTTAGTGTTTTTTATATTGAACGACCTACACAGTTTGCTTTACCTAAACTAAAAGATAATGAAGATAGAGTAGAAATGGAAACTTTAAGAACTTCAGCAATGCCATTATTGTTGTCAAGTAATCTCAATTATAAAAGTTCAGCAAAGGAAGTAGGAATATTCCAAAAGGCTGAAGAAACAGTAGCTGATGAAGATAAATACTATGCTGTCATTAATAGAAAAACTTTGGAATTAAAAGAGTCTTTTTCATTTCTTACAGTCAAAAATGATTATGAATGCAAAGTAGTTAAAGAATTAAATATGAGAGATGATTATTTTAAAATTCTAAATGATATGGAACAAAAAATTAAGTCATTGGAAGATGGATTTAAAAAAGAAAATAAAATATGAAAACCCTCTTAGCCCTGTTGTTGTTAATCCCTAGTTTAAGTTGGGGTGAATATTATATTTTAGATATTAAAGATATTCCTAAAACAGATATAAGTTTAAATAAGTTTTTTGGTATAGAAATAGGTACTAAATTTGATGAAAGTCTTATTACAGATTATAAAATAAACCCTTCAAATCCAGAGGACTTAAATTTTCTATTTACTTCTCTAAGTAGACAAGCCTTTGATAATAGTAGAGAGAACACTTATGATGACTTTAAAGGACCACCCTACAATAAAGATTTTAAAAGTTTTGGTATTTACTTAGATACAAATTTTATTATTTCATCTGCATACCTATATCAAGAATTTTACAGTGAACAAATTACTTCAAAACTATCAGGTATTCTTGATATATTAAATCTTGATGATTCTAATTTTGCAGAGACTTCAACTTGTGGTGATTTTAAAAAGAAAGTTTTTAATGCCTATGTATTCAAGAATAATATTAAGGAGCAGTTTTTAGAAGACTATTGGGAGGAGACAAATATAAAAGAAAGTCAACTAAACTCCTTTGCTAGTGTTTTAACAATTAAAGATAAAAACGATACAGTTTTAGAATTTTTGTGTGTTTACTACTTAAATAATAAAAAAGAATTAGAAAGTTTTTTTCATATGCATTTTTTTACAAAGAATTTTTATATACAGAGATATAATCAATATGATTTAAATGGTTTAGAAAGTAGAAAAATTACAAAACAAGATTTTGACAAATTATTAAAAATTTCTACTAGCATTGATATGACTGGTTTTTAAAGAAATGAAAAAACTCTTAATCCTATTGTTATTAATCCCTAGTTTGAGTTGGGGTGCTGATTATGAAAAAGGTGTAACGGCTTACAATCAAGGAGATTACGCAACTGCCATTAAAGAATGGACACCTCTTGCTAAACAAGGAAATAGTTACGCTCAATACAACCTAGGAATCATGTATGACAAAGGAGATGGCGTTGTACAAAATGATAAAACAGCAGTGAAGTGGTACACCCTTGCAGCGGAACAAGGATATACTTTAGCCCAATACAACCTAGGAGTTAAGTATCAAGAAGGAGTTGGCGTTGTACAAAATTACAAAACAGCAGCGAAGTGGTTCACACTTGCAGCGGAACAAGGACATACTTCAGCTCAATACAACCTAGGAGTTATGTATGGTAATGGAATAGGCGTTCTACAAGATAATATTTATGCTCATATGTGGTTTAATATTGCTGCTTCATCTGGAGATAGTAAGGCTGCTGATAACAGAACTATAGTAGAAAAAAATATGACTACTGCTGATATTTCCAAAGCACAGGAACTTGCCCGTCAGTGTGTTAATAAAAATTATAAAGATTGTTGAAATGAAAACCCTCTTAACCCTATTGTTGTTAGTACCTAGTTTGAGTTGGGGTGTCTGTATTTAGATTATTAATTAATCCTTATGTTACTCGCAAGTTTTGCAAATAGCAGGTATTTCAATTTGTTGTAATTTGTTTGTATTAAATTTCTTTAAATTTAAGACATTCATTAATAAGCCCATCTTATTTCTGTCCATTACTACTTCTTCAATGTCCTTGCATTTGATACAGACACTCAGCGTTGTGATATCGTTTTCAGCATGAGAAAACTTGCATAAAATATATGAATTATGATGACTTGATCTATGAATATAACCTTCACTTATAAGAATATTTAAAGACCTATAGACAGTCATAGGTTGTATTCTCTTTATTCTTTGAAATTTATCAACAATACCATAGGCGGTTAGAGCTTTTTTGTTATTTCTTATAATTTTTAAGACTATTTGGTTATTGTTCATATTTAGTCATACTAACTTGACATATTTTCAGATCTTTAAAAGTTACTTTTAATTAAGTTTATGAAAAGTAGGAACTTTGGAGCTTTATTGTAAGTAGATATAGTTTAATTTATAAAAAAAATGAAATATTACTGTTTTTTAAAGTTACGTTATAACATTGTTTTTTTTACAGATTTATTTATTTTTTATCATGTTTAGGTGGTAATTTTAATTTTTTGATATATAATAATTATTATAAATAATCTTATCCACATGTAGATGTACAAGAATTGGATAATCTAAAAAAAACAACTAAAAATACAATTATTTTGTTATTAAACGTTATAACATCACAAATAGTATTTTTTTTATTAGAAATGATATTGATTTATTTGAATATTTAGTAATTATTACTTTAAAATAAAATCTTAATACAGTGAAAATATTTATATTTTACGACTAAATTAAAGAATCACAAAAATTCGTGCTTTAAAGTTACTTTCAAAAAGCTACTACTCATGTTTATTATCAACAATTTTCACATCTTAATTTTACAATTTGTTAATTTTTTGAAATGTTAGCTTAATTTAAAAATTTTATTAGGAATAGGATTTTTACAGAACGATTAAATACAAACTTTTGAGAAGCCAATTTCTTAATTGGTATCTCAAAAATATAGGAGGAATGACTATATGTTTACACTAAATAAGAAATTGCGTGTTCAATTCGCTACTATTGCAGTACTGGGTTTAATATGTTCAATGTTCGCTACACCTAAGACAGTATTTGGAGCAGAAACGCAATACTTTCCAATAGCTAGTAGCCGTGTGGGTCCATACTCAGCAATGGGAACTGGATATTATGGGGCACAAATTGACTACATGAACTACGTTAACATGAACGGTGGAGTTAACGGAGTCATGCTTACATGGCAGGAATGTGAAACTGAGTACAATGCAGTTAAAACTGTTGAGTGCTACCAGAGACTTTTAGAGAAAGATGGTCAAAAGATTGTTGCTTTTGATACTCTGGGTACTCCTGGAGCTTACGCTGTTATTAACCGTATGGCCAAAGACAATGTTGTTTTAGCTCAGTATGGTTATGGAAGAACAGATGCTGCCGATGGAACTGTATGGCCTTGGGTGTTTAATGCTGCAAGTCATTACTGGTCACAAATTGCTGTTAAGCTAAAGTTTATGGCTGAACAAGAAGGTGGAATTCCTAATATGAAGGGCAAGAAAATTGTTCATCTTCATATTGACTCTGCTTATGGTAGAGAGCCTCTACCAGCAATGAGAGCTATCACTAAGGAATGGGGAGTACAGTTGGTTGAAATTTCAATCCCACCTCCAGGACTAGAGCAACAGTCACAATGGCTACAAATCAGAAAAGAAAAACCTGATTGGGTTACATTCTGGGGTGCTGGTTCAGGAATGAACTCAACCGCTATGACTAATGCTGCTCGTGTTAACTTCCCACGTGATCGTATGATGTATGTAACTTTTGGTGCAGCTGAAGAAGATATGTTTCCTGCAGGTGACGCAGCTATTGGAACTTATGCAATGGCAAACGCACTTCCAGGTGCTGACTTTCCTTTAGTAAAAGCTATCAAGGAGCAAGTATATGGCGCTGGAAAAGGTAACTTAAATGATGAGAGTCGTTTGGGTTCTGTTTACTGGAACCGTGGACTTGGTGCAGCTGTTATGTGGATCGAAGCTATGAGATTAGGCCAAGAGATGCATGATAAAGTTGGTAAAGCTTTAACAGGAGCAGAGTTCAGAGATGGATACGAAGCTCTTAACATGTCATCTAAGCGTTTAGGTGAAATAGGTATCGAAAATATGGTAGCACCATTTTCGATTTCATGTGAGAACCATGAAGGCGCTGGTAAGTTTGCTGTTATGCAATGGGATGGAAAAAAGTTCAATCAAATAACTGATTGGGAAGAACCTCTAGATCCTTCGTATATCCGTGGATTAGTTGAAGCTTCTGCAGCAAAATTTGCTTCAGAAAACAACATGCCAACTAAGAGCTGTTTATAATCTGAAAGGGTTTTTAAATAGCGATTAAAATATAATTATTGATCGGGGAGCAAGATCAGAATGAATCCCCAGCCCCCCGATCGGATAATGTCAGCACAAAAAAGGAGGTCCACAAGTAATTAAAATGAATTTAGAAAATGAAAACAAACCTATTTTATCTGTAAACAATATTGAAGTTATTTACGATCAGGTGATCCTAGCTTTAAGAGGAGTAACTCTTGAAGTTCCAAAAGGAAAAATTGTTGCATTACTGGGTGGAAATGGTGCAGGGAAAAGCACAACTCTAAAAGCAATTTCAACAATGTTAGCCTCCGAGCGAGGCGAAGTTACAAAAGGTTCAATAGTTTATGATGGAATAGAAACCCATAAATCCCATCCATTAGAAATGGTTGGAAAAGGAATGGTTCAAGTTTTAGAAGGTAGAAGATGTTTCGGCCATTTAACTGTTGAGGAAAATATTATTAGTGGTGGTTATAGTAGAAAACTATCTAAAGGTGATATTGCCAATGAACTAGAAAAAATTTATGATTATTTCCCAAGATTAAAAACTAGAAGAAAAAGTCAGGCAGGATTTACTTCTGGTGGTGAGCAGCAAATGATAGCTGTTGCAAGAGCCATGATGGTAAAACCAAAAATGTTACTTCTCGACGAGCCCTCAATGGGCCTAGCTCCACAAATTGTTGCTGAGATTTTTAATATCATAAAAGATTTAAACCAAAAAGAAGGTGTGAGTATTTTACTTGCTGAACAAAATACCAATGTTGCTCTAAATAATTCAGATTATGCATACATTATTGAAACGGGATCAGTTATGCTCGATGGACCTGCTAAAACTTTATTAAATGACGATAAAGTGAGAGAGTTTTATCTTGGAGTTTCTTCAGAAGGTAGAAAAAACTTTAGAGATGTTATTAAAGAGACTAAGAAAAAAAAGGAAAAAGAAAATGAGTAGTACTGTAAAAAGAAATTTTCCCATTGGAAAACCAATTCTAGAAATTGATTCAATCTCCCTTAGTTTTGGGGGTGTTAAAGCCATAACAAATACATCGTTCAATGTATTGCAGCATGAAATAAGAGCAATCATTGGGCCAAATGGTGCTGGTAAAAGTTCTTTACTAAATTGCATTAATGGAATTTATAAACCACAAGAGGGAACAATAAAATTTAGAGGCAAAATCTTAGATAAAATTACACCTAATACAGTTGCACAAAATGGAGTGTCTAGAACTTTTCAAAACTTAGCCCTTTTTAAAAGAATGTCTGCAATTGATAATATTATGGTAGGAAGAAAACTTCACACTAAATCAAATTTTATGGAAGTGGCCTTTCAACTTCCGAGAGCAAATAAAGAAGAAAAGATTAATAGAGATAAGTGTGAAGAGATTGTTAGCTTTCTTGAAATTGAAGACATTAAAAATACTCCTGTTGGTAAACTTCCATATGGTTTGCAAAAAAGAGTTGAACTAGGAAGAGCTTTGGCTACTGAGGCTGAAGTTTTACTTCTTGATGAGCCAATGGCAGGAATGAATGTGGAAGAAAAAAGAGAAATGTGTCGTTTCATACTTGAGACTAATGACCAGTATGGAACTACTATTGTTCTTATCGAACATGATATGGGTGTTGTCATGGATATCTCTGATCGAGTTGTAGTTTTAGATTATGGTAAAATTATTGGAGACGGAGCCCCCGATATAGTGCGCTCCAGTAAAGCGGTTATAGACGCTTATTTAGGAGTAGCATAATATGGGCGGTGAAATTTTATTTTTCTTTGAAGTTGTAGTTGGTGGTTTGCTTGCAGGAACAATGTATTCGTTGGTGGCTTTAGGTTTTGTTTTAATCTATAAAGCATCTTCAGTTTTCAACTTTGCGCAAGGTGCAATGGTATTTTTTGCTGTGTTATCATTTTGTGGATTTATGGAATTAGGAATGCCATTCGTGGTAGCTTTTTTTGTAACAGTCTTGATGATGATCCTTCTTGGTATGGCAACTGAGCGTTTAGTTTTAAGGCCTCTCCAAAGTCAAAGTGAAGATACTTTATTGATGGCAACTATTGGTCTTGGTTATGTATTAGAAGGTTTGGCTCAAGCAGCTTGGGGTGTAGAGGTTAGAAGATTAGACCTTGGAATTCCTGACTATCCTATTATGTGGATTGCCGATAATATAGGTATATTTATAAGTGTTCTAGATTTAACTGCTGCAGCAATTGCCGGATTGATGGTTGGTTTTTTATATTTACTCTTTAAATACACAAAAATTGGTCTTGCTTTAAGAGCAGTAGCTGATGATCCAGGAGCAGCAAGTTCAGTGGGCATCCCACTTAAACATGTCATGCTTCTTGTATGGTCTTTGGCAGGCATAGTTGCATTGATTGCAGGTATGTTGTGGGGTGCAAGGGCAGGAGTCCAGTTTGCTCTTGTAGATTTAGCTTTAAAAGCTCTTCCTGTTTTAATTATTGGAGGATTCACATCTATTCCAGGTGCTATTGTCGCTGGATTATTAGTAGGTGCAACAGAAAAAGTACTAGAGGTTTATATAGGACCTTTCTTTGGAGGCGCTATCGAAGGTTGGGCCCCTTATGTTTTAGCGGTATTTTTCTTACTCTATAGACCTGAAGGTTTATTCGGTGAAAAAATTATTAGAAGAGTTTAATTAGGAGAATTTGATATGAAACCAGTTTTTATGACTTTTAAAAAAAAAGATATAACTAATTTTATTGTGTTGATGGCGTTAGGCTTCATTGCAATACCAATGTTTGTTTCAAGTGACTATTGGTTCACTTCGATATTAATTCCTTGGCTATGCCTAGCTCTTGCTTCGATAGGTCAACAAATTGTTATGGGATATACGGGACAGTTATCTTTAGGTGCTGCAGGTTTTATGGCGGCAGGAGCCTTTGCTTGTTTTAATATAGTCTTGAGAATACCAGATCTTCCTTTTATTGGAGCACTTATTGGTTCTGGTCTGATAGCAGCAGCGTTTGGAGTCTTATTTGGACTTCCAAGTTTAAGAGTTAGAGGCTTATACCTCATGGTTGCAACTCTAGCTTCCCAGTTTTTTATTGTTTGGATGATTGATAAATTTGGTTGGTTTAAAAACTATGACTCCTCAGGAATTATCACAACCCAAGATATTGTTATTATGGGCAGACCTTTTACATCACCAGTTGATATGTATCTCGTAATTTTAGTGGTTGTTACAATTCTAACTTTACTTGCTATGAACTTAGCAAGAGGCAGTACAGGTAGAAATTGGATGGCTGTTAGAGACATGGATGTTGCAGCTGAGTCAATGGGCGTATCTCTCTTAAAAACTAAACTTCAAGCTTTTGCTATAAGTTCTTTTTATTGTGGCGTTGCTGGAGCTCTTTTTGCTTTTACTTACTTAAAATCAATGGAACCTGTTGCTTTTGATATCAAGTTATCATTTAAGGTTTTATTTATGGTTATCTTAGGAGGATTAGGGACTATTAACGGTGCATTCCTTGGCGCAGGCTTTATTTTATTATTTCCTGTATTTTTAAATATTATGGGAAATACAGTTTTCCATGGCGTTGTTGATGCAACAATTATCTCTTCAATTGAGCAAGTTGTTTTTGGTGTTTTAATGATCTTATTTATGATCTATGAACCTTTAGGAATGGCAAAGCTATTAGAGACAGCAAAGTATAAAATTAAAGAGGCATTTAATAAGAAATAGTTATTCAAAAAGAGTAAAACTATGAAGCTAAGCTTAATTATACATTGATTTTATTAGTGGTTATTGCATTTGGTATTTTCTTTAAAAGACACATGTTAAAAATCTATTTCTACAATGAATAAAAAAATTAAATTTTTAATTGCAATATGTCTAGGTTTTGGAGTTGGATTCCTGTTTGATAATAATTTTGCATTTAGTAATTCTTTAAAAATTGAATTTCATTGTGCGATTAACTATGATCAAAACACTAATAATTCAGATATAAAAGATAGCGCACCTAAAAAAATTGAAATAATTTATTTTGAAAATAAATTATATAATTTTATTTGGGATGGTCAAAAGTTACATAAACACTTTGAAATTCTAAGTTTTGATAGCGACTTGAACGTTGAGTTAGTAACTAGTGGTTATAGCGATATTAAAAACGCTGTTTTCTTTAATATTAACAGTAATGTAGGTTATTTAACTCAATATAATCTTTCGGGTGTATATTACAATTGTATTAAAACTATCATTTTACTTTGATTAAAACTTATAGATAAATATTCAATAATTAATAATATCGAAAATAAAACTAAAAATAAATGAAAAAACTCTTAATCCTATTGTTGTTGGTACCTAGTTTGAGTTGGGGTGATGAGTTAGATGACCTAAACTTATTATTAATTAATTTTGAAAATAAAATAGATACTTGCTTAGAAGCTGATGAAGAAAATAAAGAATGTGCATTAGATATAGGTAATCAATGTTTAATGAAGCTGAAGCATTAACCTACTAATCAAAGAAAATAAAATTAATCTTAGTAATGAAAATAATAATTAAATGAAAACTTTAAAAAATATATCAATAGTTCTCTTCTTAGGATTTTCAATAGTGGAATAGCTATTCAATCTAGCTAACTATATTTCCATTTCTAACCATTCCATATTGGATATATGGAAAACAACAATAATAATCGCAAAACTTCAGAGTTACTAACTACTGAAGAAGTAGCAATTCTCTATAAGCAGTTTAGTGCTAATTCACTACGCATAAGCCGATATAGAGGTGAGTCTAAGTTCCCTTTTATCAAATTAGGTAAAAAGGTTTTCTACGATAAAGCAGATATAGAAAGAGTATTAGCAGAGCAGAAGATAGGTGCAGATGAAGATACTCATCAATCCTAATGCTTTTATCTCTATGTATTTTCAGAGTGTTAAAACTGAAGATAAGCCAAACGAAATACGAATTGGTAATAAAGGAAGTAAGGCAGTGATGAAGGATGGAACTATGTTCTTTGACCACGAAGAAGACAATCACACTTCAATGTTCAATGAGATAATGAGAAGAGAGGGTTATCCTTTCAATTATTGTATTAAGTTCTGTGAAGATATGGGGTTATTACTAGATAATAATTTCAAAAGAACTGTTAATCCTAAGAAGCAAACTTCCCTAGATACTTTTGAAAAAGATTTAACTCCTTTTGGTTTTACTGACGGGCATTGGTATCTGAAAGACACAAGAGAAATAGAAGATTTAGCTTTTCCTGAAAACACTCTCTTTTGGAATCAAGAGAAAAGATTTCTGGCACATAGAATTAGTGACATCAATATGCTCACGATTGGTTATCAAAGAATATTTATCAATCTGCAGATGCAGAAGTGGACTACTCCTAAAATATTTGGTCAATGCAAAGGGGGTAAGACAGTTATCAATCATAATGGTTATGAAGAAATTATTCTGGTTGAAGGATTAGAAGACGGTCTAACACTCAATCAATCTTACTTGGCTAACAATATCTGCAAAACGATTTGGGTTATGACGGGAGTTGGAAACTTTATGAATGTCATTCTTCCTGAGGAAAACAGAAAAGTACTTATCGCCATAGATAATGATGATGCAGGCGAGAAGATGTTTCAGAAGTGTCTAGAAAGATTTAGCAATCTCAAAAAAGCAGTATCCAGACTTCGTCCAAAGCCTGAATACAAAGATTTTAATGATGAATTAAGAGGTATTAAGAATGTCAAATAATATACAAAAAGCAATAGAACTTCCTAAAGAGGAAGTAAAAACTAACGAAGTAAGATTTAAATTAGTAAGTCTTCAAGAATTAGCAGTAATGGATATTCCAAAAAGAAAACACATTATTGAACCGATAATCACAGAAGGTTCATCAATGGAAATAAATGGTGGAACAGGAATAGGGAAGACTTGGTTTACTCTTGAAATGTTATGTTCAATTGCAACAGGTCAATCGTTCTTGGGTAAATACAATGTGGTTAATCCTAAACCTGTAATCTACATAGACGGTGAGATGCCTTTTGATAGCATCAGGGAAAGAATTAATCTGATTATGGCGAGGTATATGTGGCAGATTAAAAAACCTTCAGAAATAAAAATACATTTAAGTAATCCATTTCTTTGGGAAAAGGAAAAACTATCTAGTCCAAAGATTAATAATAAAATCATTCAAGATTTATTACACAGAGAGATAAAAGAATTATCTGAACACTATGATAGTTCGTTATTCATTTGTTTTGATAATTTATCTTGTCTGACTGATTACAAGGAAAATGACAATGACGATTGGACTAAGATGTTAGATTTTTACACAACATTAAAAACAGAAGGTCATTCAATATGCCATATTCATCACGTGGGTAAGGGTGGTGACCAAAGGGGTGCTAGTAGAAAGCACGACGCTTTGGACACTGTAATTCAGTTAAAAAGACCTGAGGAGTATGACTCTTCTGAAGGGGCAGTATTCAATGTTAGATATATAAAGCACCGTCACTTCGCTGGTGAAGATGCTCGCAGTTTTAAATGTGCTATCCAAGTTGATAATGAGAAGAAGAGAGTATCTTGGGAGCTATCTGACTACTCTCAAGTTGCCACTGAAGAGGTGTTAAATATCTATTGCTCTGGATTACCTGACATCAATATAGTTGGAGTAGCTACTAAAACAGGGATTTCTAAAAGTGCAGTTCATAGAACTATAAATCACTGTATCAGCAACGGTTTGTATCAGAAGAAAATGGAAGAGATACACGGTGATGATTGGTTGCAGTTTGACAAGTTGGTAAAGAAGAAAATGAAAGGACTACCACTATCGACAAGCGAGGAAGAAAAACAATAGGTAAAGCAGTTCTAATAGATTTTCCCAATCCCAGAACTATAGGTCTTGGGAAATGGGAAAAGCCTAGAACGGTGATTAGTATTAGTGAAGAGATTAAGAAGTCACTCTATGAAGCAGACTTAAAAGAACTTCACACATTCTTTTGGAAGAGAGCATAACAATGGATAAACAATTATCTGACTACGAGAAACTACTTAACGAATATCAACGCATATCAAAAAGGCTAAATAGTTTATCAATAGACTTTGACCTAACTGATACTGAGAAGAAGAAACTATCAATGACTATGAAGAAAAGATTAAACACACTTCTTCCTGAGATAAGGAAAAAAGAAACTGAGGTTTAGTATCGTTTCCCATAGTTACACGAAATAATCCCAAATCAGACGAAAACGAGTTGAAATTGAATCAAATATCGGAAAAATTAAATGAAATTTATTTCTCTTTATCAGAGTTAGAAAGTTAGAATGATTCATTATCAATATGTTTTTAATGTTAATCGGTTTCTGATACGAACCTCTTAAGAGTTTTCCGAATAAGTAGCACGGAACTCTCGTAAGAAAGGTACTTACTCGCACAAAACTTAATGGGTAGTTCAGAACCACAGTAGTTTTCTAGCAACAGAAAAAACATTCTAGGTGTACACAACACGCTACGGGTAGGGGGGTTAAAAACTTAACCAAAGGTAAAGAATAAACCTCTGATAAACGCATTTTTAGATTCATAGGTACGCTTGAAACATTATGGTCGTAGTATTTGTCATTTATGAACAAAACACCCCTGTACGAATCGGAAATGAGAGTTTCTCGCACACACACGATATGGGATTAAAGGACGGGGTATCCTGTCTAACTTTTTTGAAGAATATTATAAATGTTTCATAAAATGTGATATTGTTTCACCAGAAAGGTACACATAAGGTAGACACAGTTTGTTTACTTTTAGGAAGCTAAGTATATCAAGGGTTCTAAAGCCTAGACTTACTCTCTGTCACGCAGGAGGTCGCGAGTTCGAGTCTCGTCGCTCCCGCCACTTATAATTAAGCGGCTTTCATTAAAATGGTAAAATATTCGTGTTGCGTCATTTTTTTGATTAGTATTATTACTTTTTTTAACTAAATTGATTATTTATGCATAACAGTGATTATTTTTTTATATTAGTTTTTATTCTCATAGCAATGGGAATGGCTATTGCTATGTTTTTGTTATCAAAAATCTTAGCGCCCAACTCGCCAGATAGTGAAAAGCTCTCAGCTTATGAATGTGGCTTTGAAGCCTTCGATGATGCTAGATCAAAGTTTGATGTTAGATTTTATTTAGTATCTATTTTATTTATTATTTTTGATTTAGAGATAGCTTTTCTATTTCCTTGGGCTGTAAGTTTAAAAAATATAGGAGCTCTAGGTTTTTATTCTATGATGTTTTTTTTATTTATTCTTACAATTGGTTTTATTTATGAATGGAAAAATGGAGCATTAGATTGGGAATAGAAAATCATAATTCTTTAAGTTTAGAAGAAGTTTTTGAAAAAAAAGGTTTCGTAACTTCCAATTTTGAAAATTTAATTAATTGGGCTAGGGCAGGATCTTTGTGGCCTATGACTTTTGGTTTAGCTTGTTGTGGTGTTGAAATGATGCATTCTTATATGAGTAGATATGATCTTGATAGGCTTGGTGTAATACCAAGAGGTTCACCTAGACAATCTGATGTCATGATTGTTGCTGGAACTTTAACTAACAAAATGGCATCAGCATTAAGAAAAGTTTATGATCAAATGCCAGAGCCAAGATGGGTTATATCTATGGGCTCATGCGCAAATGGTGGAGGTTATTACCACTATTCTTATTCAGTTGTCAGAGGCTGTGATAGAATTGTTCCTGTTGATATTTATGTTCCGGGGTGTCCTCCTACTGCTGAAGCATTAATTTATGGTATTATGCAGCTTCAAGATAAAATAACTAATAAGAAAAAAATTTACAGATAAAAGATGATATCAGAAATCTTAAAAAAATATTCTATAGGTAATTTTTATTATCCTATTAAATCAGACGCTGAGGGTATTCTAATTAGAAGCGACTCCATCATAGAAATAGTTCAAAAATTAAAAGAAGATAAAGACTTATTGTTTGATCAACTTATAGATATCACCGCTACTGATAATCTTCAGTCTGAGGCTATTTCTACAAACGATAGATTTACTATAATTTACACTTTTCTTAGTTTGATAAATAATAAAAGATTTTTTATTTTTACAAACGTTTCTGAAGATAACCCGACTATAGAATCTATTACTAAAATTTTTGAATCTGCTAATTGGTACGAAAGAGAGTGTTACGATCTTTTTGGTATTAATTTTAAAAACCATCCTAGCCTCCAAAGAATAATGAATGATTATAATTTTAATGGCCATCCTTTAAGAAAGGATTTCCCTTTAACTGGTTACGAAGAAGTTAGATATGATGATAATTTGAAAAAAGTTGTTTATGAGCCTGTAGATCTAAAACAAGAATTTAGAGATTTTGATAATGAAAGCCCGTGGGAAGGTATGAAAGATATAATCAGTGAGGAATTAAAAAAATAATTCTATGTCTGAAAATTTTAAACCAGTTACTTTAAATTTTGGCCCTCAGCATCCCGCTGCACACGGTGTTCTTAGGCTTTTAGTTCAATTAGATGGTGAAGTTGTTAATAAAGCAGAACCTCATATAGGATTACTCCATCGTGGTACAGAAAAGTTAATCGAGCATAAGACTTACACTCAAGCTATTCCTTATTTTGATAGACTTGATTATGTTTCTCCAATGTGTCAAGAACATGCCTTCGCACTTTCAGTGGAGAATTTACTTAATATAGAAGCACCTATAAGAGCTCAGTATATAAGAGTTATGTTTGCAGAAATTACAAGAATTCTAAATCACTTATTAAATATTCCAGCTTTTGCAATGGATATAGGTGCAGCTACACCTATGTTATGGGCTTTTGAGGAGCGTGAAAAAATGCTTGAGTTTCATGAGGCAGTTTCAGGAGCGCGTTTCCATGCAGCTTATTTTAGACCAGGTGGAGTGCATCAGGATTTACCGGACGGATTATGCGAAAAAATGCAATTGTATTTTGAAAATTTTCCCAAATTTATTGACACTTTAGAAGAACTATTAACTGAAAATAGAATTTTTAAACAACGTTCAGTAGATATTGGTATTTTACCAAAAGTAGATGCTATTAATCTTGGCTGTAGTGGTCC
>Ga0222670_1000095_pt1 | contig 39870 bp, 44 predicted proteins | sample AntAcemetagen732_FD_181148 | JGI IMG/M metagenome (GOLD analysis project Ga0222670, IMG submission 181148) | Saline water microbial communities from Ace Lake, Antarctica - #732 | ecosystem: Environmental > Aquatic > Non-marine Saline and Alkaline > Saline | place: Antarctica: Ace Lake... | reverse complement strand
ATAAACTTGGTAAAAAAAAAACCAACTATAGATTAAAAGATTGGGGGATATCAAGACAGCGCTATTGGGGTTGTCCTATACCAATTGCATACGATGAAGAAAATAAACCCATTAAAATCCCAAAAGACATGCTACCTGTTGTATTGCCTAAAATCGATAAACTACAAAAAACTGGAAATCCCTTAGATACGGAAGATGATTGGAAATATTTTATTTTAGAAGGAAAAAAATACAGAAGAGAAACTGATACTTTAGATACCTTTGTAGATTCTTCCTGGTATTTTTTAAGATTTTGTTCAGCAAATAATATCAATTATGGATTTACACAAGAAGAAATTGATTATTGGATGCCTGTTGATCAGTACATAGGTGGTGTTGAGCATGCAATTTTGCACCTATTGTATTCAAGGTTTTTCATGCAAGCTCTATCATTCCAAAATGAGAAATTTAAATTGAAAGAACCTTTTGATGGTCTGTTTACTCAGGGCATGGTTTGTCACGAAACATATAAAGATAAAAATAACAATTGGATAAGTCCCGAAGAAATTTCAACGAATGATGGGAAAAATTATTTTAAAAAGATTGACACCACAGAGAAAATTACAGTTGGGCCAATAGAATCTATGTCTAAGTCAAAAAAAAATACAGTCGACCCTGAAAATATTATAATTAATTACGGTGCAGATTCAGTGAGACTTTTTATTTTATCAGACAGTCCTCCAGAAAAAGACGTTCAGTGGTCTGACCAGGGCATGGTAGCTTCATATAAGTTTTTACAAAAATTATGGTTGCTTAATTCTAAAATTTTAGAAAAAATTGAAACTGATAAATCAAGCTCTACAAATGAAACATTATCAAAATTCACAAATCACTTAATTTATAAGATTACTCAAAACTTGGAAAAGTTTCACTACAATGTGATCATTGCAAACTTGCATGAAATGTATAATTTTTTAATTAAAGAAATTGAAAAACCAATGAAGGCTGAGATTCTGGTAGAAAATTACAAAAAAATTCTTATAGCAATGATCCCATTTATTCCTCACTTTGCTAACGAATGCTTAACCAAAATTAATAAAAATCCAATACAATGGCCGGTGGTTTTGAAGAGTGAGCTAATTGAAGAAAGTATTAATTTTGTTATTCAAATCAATGGAAAAAAAAGAGCTTTATTAAAAGTAAAAAACAATATTAATGAAAAAGACTTATTAAAAGAAATTCAAGAAAACAAAGATACTGAAGAATTAATAAAAAAACAAAAAATAGTGAAGACAATTTTTGTATCAAATAGACTAATAAATATTATAATATAATAATGTTAAAAAGAGTTGCTATAATATTTATTTTTTTTCTTACTACATCCTGTGGATATGAAATTATGCATTCAAAAAAAAAAATAATTAATTACGATTTCTCGATAAAAGATATTACTTTAACAGGTGACTCATACGTAAATTTAAAAATTAAACAAAAGCTTAATAACTATATTTTGAACCAAAAAAATAAAGTGTTTGATGTTAAAATCAATAGCACATCAAATAGAACAGTTTTAGCGAGAAATATCAAGGGCGATCCCACGAGTTTTAAAAACACAATAATAATTAATGTAAAGATAATGCAGAAAGAAAAACTCAAAAAAACACTACAATTAAAAAAAGAGCTTAAATACGACAATAAATTAAACAAATTTGATCTCAATAGATATGAAAGAGAATTAAAATCCAGTTTAACCGCTACAATGATGGATGAATTGATTTTTAAATTATCTAATATTCAATGATATTAAAGTCATTTGAGATAAGTAAATTAAAATTAAACCAACACAATTTTTTTCTTTTCTATGGTGATAATGAGGGCTTAAAAGAAGAAACTATAAAAAATTTATTTGAAACTAATTATCGAGATAAAATACATAGATATGAAGAGAAAGAAATATTAGATAATAAAAATGAATTTTTTAACAGCATACTTACAAAATCATTCTTTGATAATGAAAAACTCATAATTATTAATAGAGCTACAGACAAAATTAAAGAAACAATAGAAAACCTAATAGAAAAAAATCCACAAGATATTCAATTTATTTTAAATTCAAAAAATCTTGAAAAAAAATCTATATTAAGAAAATTTTTTGAAAAGGAAAGAGAGATTATATGTGCTGCGTTCTACGAAGATAATAATCAAACATTAAACTCTATAATTAGTCAGTTTTTCCGAAATAAAAAAATTTCAATATCACAACAATTAATAAACATCTTAATAGAAAGAAGCAGAGGTGATAGGAAAAATTTAAATAATGAGTTAGCAAAAATTGAAAGTTTTTCGTTAAATAAAAAAAATATAAACCTTCTAGAAATCATTAAGCTAACGAACCTAGCAGATAACTATAGTGCCTCTGAGCTAATTGACTACTCTCTTGCTAAAAACACCAGGAAAACTGTCACTATTTTAAATGAAAATAATTTCTCTGATGAAGACAGTATAATAATCATAAGAACGTTACTGGCTAAGTTGAAACGATTAGTAAAAATTTATGAATTAGTTGATGAAAAAAATAATATAGATCAAGCAGTTTCTGCTTTTAAACCACCTATTTTCTGGAAAGATAAACCATTAGTAACACAACAAATAAGGTCTTGGGGAAAAAAGAGATTAAAGATTTTAATTTATGAAAGCAATGAGATTGAATTTTTAATTAAAAAAAATTCAAGTATAGGAAAAAATATATTATCCGATTTCATAATTAATAATTCTAAAAAAACTAGTAATTAGATTTTATAATTTCAATTATTTTATTCAGTTGATCTAAGTCTTTGTACTCTACCATCAAGGTCCCTGTATTATCTTTGTTGTTTTTAATTAAAACATTTATTCCAATTTTTTCTATAATTGAAGATTCTAAAGCTTGTAAGTTTGTATCTTTTAATGTTTTAAGTGAATGTTTTTTTATCTTAAAAATTTTTACATAATTTTCTGCTTGTCTAACAGAAAGGTTTTTTTCAACTATTTTATTTGCAACAAATTCTGCATTATCCAATCCAACTAAAATTTTTGCGTGACCAGGGGTTAATTTTTTTGTTTCAATTAATCTTAATACTGTCTCTGGTAAGCCTAATAATCTTAAAAAATTAGCTATATGACTACGACTTTTACCAATAAATTGAGCCACTTTTTCTTGATCGTAAGAAAATTCTTCAATAAGCCGTTGATAACCACGCGCTTCTTCAATTGCATTTAGATCATTTCTTTGAACATTTTCAACAATAGCAAATTCTAATGATTTTAAATCATCTACATTAGTAATAACAACTGGAACCTCATGTAGCCCAGCTCTTTGTGCGGCTAACCACCTTCTCTCTCCAGCAATTATTTCATATTTTGATCTATCATCATTAGATTTTCTAACAATAACTGGCTGGATAATGCCTCTCTCTTTTATTGAGTTTGTTAAATCTTGTAAACTATCTTCATCAAATAATTTTCTTGGTTGGAATTTATTACTTACTAGGTCGCTTATGGAAACTTTATTAATATTTATTTCAGCTTTTGTTTCACCTATTAAAGATGACAAACCTCTGCCCAAACCTTTTTTTATTTTGTTTGTATCCATTATGCTACGATCCTATTTTTTGTTCTTGATTGATAAATTCATCTGTGAAACTAAAATATGACTTACTTCCAGGGCATGACTTGTCATAAATTAAAACTGGCATACCATGAGATGGTGCTTCGGACAGTCTGACGTTTCTTGGAATAATAGTAAGATAAACTTTTTCTTTAAAATAGTCTCTTGCTTCTTTTTCAACCTGAGATGAAAGTTTGTTTCTCTTGTCATACATAGTCAAAAGAATTCCCCTGATCTTTAATTCAGGATTTAAGTTAACTTTTATCCGCTCTATGGTCTTCATTAGTTGTGTTAAGCCCTCTAAAGCAAAAAATTCTGTCTGAAGTGGTACCACAAGTGAGTGAGATGACACCAAAGCCATGACTGTTAGCAAGCTTAATGATGGTGGACAGTCTATAAGTATATAATCATAGTATCGGCTAGAATCATTTAAATAAGAGGCTAATTTCACTTTTAATATAAAGGCTCTTTCATTATCGCTAGCTGTTTCTAATTCTAGTCCAGACAAATCAACATTAGAGGTGATGATATCTAAATTTTCAAATTCTGTTTTTTTTATAACTTCCATAATTGACTTTGTTCCATTCAATATACCATAAATTGTGTTACTAGAATTTTCTAAGTTAGATAAACCAAGTCCTGTTGTTGCATTTCCTTGTGGGTCTAAATCAATTATTAAAACTTTTTTCCCTTGTTGAGCTAAACCAGCTGCAAGGTTTATGACTGTTGTTGTTTTTCCAACCCCACCCTTTTGATTTATTATAGAAATAATTTGCATCTAATTTATTATTTTTTTTTAATATTTTTTATATTTAATAAAAACGAATCTTTGCTTGTAATACTTTTTTTCTTTTCAAAATCAAAATCCCAATTTTTTAAGGTTTCTTCTAAAATTATTTCGCCATTTTTTCCCATGAATAAAATTAAATTTTCATAACTACTAAAATTTTTATAAACTAAATCCAAAACTACAGGTAATGGCTTAAAAGCTCTTGCCATTATTGTACCTGACTTTAAATTTTGTGTCTCAAAAATATTTTCTTGTATGACTTCTGTATTTAATTTTAATTCTCTTGATACCTTTCTTAAAAAAGCACTCTTATGGTGACTTTTTTCATATAAGTGTACTTTTGTAGAGTTTTTCAAATTTTTGATCATAATTGATATAATTATCCCTGGCATACCTCCACCTGAACCTATATCTATTATTATACCAGAATTTAAATTAACAAATTCAAGTATTTGAGCTGAATCTACTATATGACGCTCCCTAATTAGCTCATTTTTTGCAGTTTCTTTACTTATAATGTTGATTTCTTCATTTCCTTTCTGAAGCATAAAAATGAAGGTCTCAAACAATATAAATGTTTCACGTGAAACATTTTTATCTTTTAGCAGTGGATATTTTTTTACAATTTCTTCCATTAAGCTATAAGCTTAATAGACTTTCTTTTTACATGTGACAACAAAATATATACAGCAGCTGGGGTTATTCCGTCAATTCGCAGTGCCTGCCCCATAGTTTTCGGTTTTATTTTCTTGAACTTAGCTTTTACCTCATTTGAAAGTCCTGAAAGATCATCGTAGTTAACTTTTTCAGGTATTATTAAATTTTCATCTCTTTTGAAAGCTAATATATCTGCTTTTTGTTTTTTAAGATAACCCCTATAATGAGCATTTATTTCTATTTGTTCATCTATTTTTTCATCAAAAAAAGGGATTTCAGGCCAAATATCTCTTATTTTTTTCATATCAACACCTTTTTGGGTTAATATTTCATTAGATGTTCTTAAGACTCCATCTTTTGCAATTTTAATATCAAAGTGCACTATTTTGCTTGGGGTTATTGATGATTGAGACATTATTTTTGATACAATACCTAATTTATGTTCTTTATCTTTAAAGAGTGCTTCTCGTTCTTTTGATATTAACGAAATATCAATACCCTTATTTGTTAATCTTTGATCAGCATTATCCGCTCTTAAGCTTAATCTATATTCTGCTCTTGAGGTAAACATTCTATAAGGTTCGGCAACTCCCTTGGTAACCAAATCATCGATCATAACTCCAATATAAGCATCTGATCTATCTAAAATAAACGGTTCTTTTTTCTTAAAGGATAATGCAGCATTAATTCCAGCTATCAATCCTTGAGCAGCTGCTTCTTCATAACCAGTTGTCCCATTTATTTGTCCTGCAAGGTATAAATTTTGAATTTTTTTAGTTTCAAGAGTTAAAAATAGTTCTCTAGGATCTATATAGTCATATTCTATTGCATAACCTGGTCTAATTATTTTTACATTTTCTAAGCCACTGATATTGTTACATATTTCTTGTTGCACATCCTCAGGTAGTGAGGTAGATATACCATTTGGGTATATTGTATGGTCATTTAGACCCTCAGGCTCTAAATATATTTGATGACGGTCCTTATCTGCAAACTTTACTATCTTGTCCTCTATTGAAGGACAGTATCTTGGACCAACCCCCTGTATGCTTCCTGAGTACATGGCGCTTCTTTTTAGATTTTTTTGAATTATTTTATGAACCTTTTCATTGGTATAAGTCATCCGACATGAAACTTGTTTGTTTAAATTTTTTTTAGTTAAAAAAGAAAAAAAGTAAGGATCGTCATCTGCAAATTGTTCTTCCAAATTTTCATACTTAATTGTTCTTGAGTCTAACCTTGGTGGTGTTCCGGTTTTAAGTCTTCCTATTTTAAAATCATATTTTTCTAGTTGTTCACTTAACCCTGTTGAAGGCTTCTCATCAAATCTTCCTGCTGGTGTTCTCTCATCACCAATATGAATCAAACCATTCAAAAATGTGCCTGTAGTTAAGATTAGCTTACCGCATAATATTTTTTTACCTAACTTTGTTTCAAAACCACTTATAGTGTTTTTATCAAAAATAAATTTAATTACTGGGTCTGCAAAAATCTTTAAATTACAGTAGTTTAACAACTTTTCTTGCATATATTTACGATATAACGATCTGTCTGATTGTGTTCTTGGTCCTTGAACTGCAGGCCCTCTACTTCTGTTTAATAATCTAAATTGTATACCAGATTTATCTGCAACCTCTCCCATCACGCCATCCAGGGCATCTATCTCTCTAACAAGATGACCTTTACCAAGACCACCTATGGCTGGGTTACAAGACATCTCACCTATGGTCTCAATTTTATGAGTAAATAGGGCGGTGCTAACTCCTAGACGCGCAGAGGCTGCTGCAGCTTCACACCCTGCGTGGCCTCCTCCAATAACAACTACTTCAAATGATAAATCATTTTTCATAACTTAAATTTATAACCGATATAAATATTTACAAGAAGACAGTCTTTTTTTTAAAAATGTTCGTTCAACTAATTAAGGATATATTTTGTGAGTAAAACTGGTGAATTAGTTAAGAATACCAACGATAATGATAAAATATGCTTAAAAAACCTTTTAAAATGATGATTATTTGCCAATACAAAAATCGTTGAAAATACTACCTAATATCTCTTCAACATCTACTTTTCCAACTATCATTCCTAAATGGCGTGTTGCTAAACGAAGATCTTCTGCGGCTTTATCAAAATCTTCTGCTTCATTTTTCTCTTCAAAGTTTTTTAAGTAATTTAAACTTTGCTCAAGATGTTGCCTGTGCCTTTCACGTGTAATCAAAATATCCTTACTTGAGATAAATTTATTTTTTAATTTATTTTTTATTTTAAAAATTAAATCTTCTAAGTTCAGATTGTTTTTTACTGAAATTAAAACGTGATCCAAATCTTTTATTTCTAAATTTAAATCTTCATTTAAAAGATCAGATTTATTGATTACGAGAATTGCATTATCATCCATTAATGTCTTCAAAACTCCTTTAAAATCATGACTTTTAGCATCTATAACTATAAGTTTTAAGTCAGCATCTTCTGCTTTTTTAAGTGCTATTTTTATTCCTTTTTTTTCAATTTCATTTTTAGATTCTCTAATGCCTGCTGTGTCAGAAACAATAACTGGATAGCCATCAATATTTAAATGTGTTTCTATTACGTCTCTAGTTGTGCCAGCGATCTCTGAGACAATTGCTGCATCGCGATTTGAAAGATGGTTTAGCAAACTAGATTTTCCGGCATTGGTCGGACCTATGATTGCAATTTTAAAACCTTCTCGGATTCTTTCACCAACTTTCTGGTCATCTAAAATCTTTTTTATATCAAGAATTACTTCATTAGAAATTTTTTTAATATTTTTTAAAATATTTTTGGGTAAGTCTTCGTCTGGAAAATCTATTTTTGCTTCAACGCGAGATAAAATTTTTAAAAGTTTTTTTCTTAGCTCATTAAATTTATCAGCAGATCTTCCATTCATAATTTTTATTGCTTGTTGTCTTTGAATTTCAGTTTCAGCTGAAATTAAATCTGCAATGCTTTCTGCCTTGAGTAGATTTATTTTTCCGTTTTGAAATGCAAGCTTTGTAAACTCTCCTGGCTCGGCTAGACGACAATTCTCAACCTCTGAAATGGATTGGTGTAGAGCATCGATTACTGCTTTGCTTCCATGTATGTGAAATTCAGCCATATCTTCGCCTGTGTAGCTCTCAGGACCAGGAAACCATAATATTATACCTTCATCAATAAGCTCAGAAGTATTGATTTTATTGATTTTTCTTAGCGTGGCAACTCTTGGTTCTGGAACTGTTGTGTTGGTTAATAACTCTATTACTTTTTTAGTATCTTCTCCAGAAACTCTAATAATTGCTATCCCAGATATACCAGGACCTGTCGATAGGGCATAAATTGTCATATCGATATTATAACTTTTCTTTTGAGGTTCTGTAAAACTTTAAATTAGTGGGTGAGGGAGGTCAGTATTAAGCAGGCTTGTTCATTGAGCTAAAGAAATCTGCATTACTTTTTGTTTCTTTAAGTTTTGAGTTAATAAATTCAATAGCATCCATAGTTCCCATGGGGCTAATAATTCTTCTTAACACATTCATTTTTGAAAGATCATCTTTGTCAAAAAGTAATTCTTCTCTTCTTGTTCCAGATTTAGTTATATCAATTGCTGGATAAATTCTTTTCTCTGCAATTTTTCTATCAAGAACTGTTTCGCTATTTCCAGTTCCTTTAAATTCTTCAAAAATAACTTCGTCCATTCTAGATCCTGTATCAATCAGAGCAGTTGAAATAATTGTTAAAGATCCACCTTCTTCAATATTTCTTGCAGCACCAAAAAATCTCTTTGGTCTTTGAAGTGCATTCGCATCAACCCCCCCTGTTAAAACTTTTCCAGAACTTGGTATCACAGCATTGTAAGCTCTTCCCAGTCTTGTTATCGAGTCCAATAAAATCACTACATCTTTTTTATGCTCAGTTAACCTTTTTGCTTTTTCAATTACCATTTCAGCAACAGCAACGTGTCTTGAAGCTGGCTCATCAAAAGTAGAGCTGATAACCTCTCCTTTAACTGTTCTTTTCATATCAGTTACTTCTTCTGGTCTCTCATCAATCAACAACACGATTAAATAACTTTCTGGATAATTTTTAGCAATTGAGTTTGCAATGCTTTGTAAAATCATTGTCTTACCCGCTTTAGGAGGTGATATGATTATTGATCTTTGACCCTTCCCAATTGGGCTTACAAGATCGATTAGTCTTGGTGTTAGATCTGGTTTTTTTTCAATCTTAGTAGTCTCAACTTCCATCACCATTTGTTTATCTGGGTAGAGTGGAGTTAAATTATCAAATGCAATTTTGTGACGAGCTTTTTCTGGCTCTTCAAAATTTATTTTTTCCACTTGTAATAATGCAAAATATCTTTCTCCTTCTTTCGGAGCTCTTACAGGACCCTCAACTGTGTCTCCTGTTCTCAAACCAAATTTTCTTATTTGACTTGGACTAACATAAATATCATCTGGGCCGGCTAAGTAATTTGATTCCATTGCTCTTAAAAAACCAAACCCATCTTGTAATAATTGTAAAACTCCTGCTCCAGTTATCTCTTCTTTTTCTGCAACTTTTTTTAATATAGCAAATAAAATTTCTTGCTTTCTAAGTGTGCTAGCATTTTCAATACCGAGCTCTTCTGCTTGTGTAATTAATTGTTCAGACGATTTTAACTTAAGTTCTTGAATATTCATGTGTGGGAGTTTTGTTTAGGATTTTTTAAATGAGACAAATATATATACTCTTTAAGGTATTACAAGCTTAGATGGGCTTAAAAACAACAATAAAAACAATCAAAATAAGTAATATTGTTGGCACCTCGTTAATTATTCTAAAAAACTTGGAAGATTTAGTATTTCGATCCATCTTAAAGTCAGCAAGAAGTTTGGACAAATAAAAATGATATGCTGTTAGCAGAATAACTAACAGTAATTTTAGCTTGCTCCAAGTTGTAGAAAAAACTTCAGGACCCAAGGAGGAAATTAAAAATAAACCAAACACCCAAGTTAAGATCATGGCCGGTGTCATAATATAAAAATATAATTTTCTTTCCATCGTTTTAAATATCAAAGAAGTGTTTTTGTCTTTCAGATTTTCGACATGATAAACAAAAATTCTAGGTAAATATAAAAGCCCCACCATCCAGGAAATTGCTGAAATTAAATGTAGACTCTTAAACAGCAAATAACTATTCATAATTTAAACATGGGCACTTTTTAAAATTAGAAGGACACTGTATCTTGGGTGGATAAAGATTATCATTAATTTTATATTCATTTTTTTTAATTATTAATTCTGATATTGCTCTAATAAAATCCTCATTAATACCAAGCGCTGGAACTCTTGTATAATTTTTACATCCATTAGCATCTGCTATTTCTTTATATTCTATATCAAGTTCAACAAGGGTTTCTGAGTGCTCAGAAACAAACGCAATAGGGACCAAAACAATATGTTTCCCTATCTTGGAATTTTCAATAATTATATTTTCTGTTGATGGTCCTATCCATTTCAGTGGGCCAACTCGACTTTGATAACTTAATATCCAATCTAAGTTTTCATCATTTAAACTCTCAACTATTTTTTTAACTGATTGTTCCACCTGCCATTGATAGGGATCTCCTTTTTTAATATTTTTTTCTGGTAAGCCATGGGCAGAAAATATTAATTTAAAATTTTTAAGATCTTTAATTTTTTTTATTATCTCTTTTGTGTGAGCATTAATAAAATTTTGGTCTGTTGGGTAACAACAGATTGTACTCGTTTTAACGCGATAGTTATTTTTCTTACAAACGTCTTTCCATTCTTTAATTGAAGATCCTGATGTTGCGGCAGAGTATTGAGGATAAAGAGGCATTAAAATAATTTCGTCAGGGCTATATAGCTGAACATCTTTAATTACATCTTTGGCTCTTGGATTCCAACATCTCATTATGATAAAGCATTTGTATTCATCTTCTTTTTGCGTTTGATTTAATTTCATCTCTAGGGCTTCAGATTGTTCTTTGGTCAGCTTCAGTATGGGTGATGACCCACCAAGCTCTGCATAAATTTTTTTAGCAACGGGGGCCCTTCTATTGGAGATTAGTTTTGCTAAAGGATACCTCAAAAAAGTTGGTAAATTTAAAATCGCTGGGTCATTAAATAAATTAAATAAAAAAGGTTCAACATTTTCTATTTTGTCAGGACCGCCTAGGTTAAATAAGATAACTGCTTTTTTCATTTAATAATCTTTTACCATCTTAACTAAATAATCAACCATATTGGGTTTTGTTTCTGGCAAAACTCCGTGCCCTAAATTAAAAATATATGGGTGGTCTTTAAAAATATCTAAATATTTTAAAGCGTGTTTTTTTAAGTTTTCAGTATCTGTCAATAAAACCTTTGGATCGAGTCCGCCTTGAACGGGTATATTAATTTCTTTACTTATAGAAAGGGGGCTTACATCATAATCAATATTAATAGCATCGGGTTTAATTATATCACAATAATTTTTATAATTTTTTATGCCCCTTGGAAAACAAATAACTGGTATATTTAATGATTTTACATAATCCACTAAATTTAAAGTTGGAATATAAACATAGTTTGGTAAATCTTTTTCTTCTAGTAGTCCGGCCCAGCTATCAAAAATTTGGATTATGGTTGCACCGTTTTTTATTTGTTGTTCGATATGTAATTTTAAAAACTTTTCTAATATTATTAAAATCCTATTTATTAAAAATTCATCTTTAAAAAAATCTTTTATTAGTTCTTTTTTTGGTGAATGTTTATTAATCATATAAACCAGTAGTGTCCATGGTGCTCCAACAAATCCTATTAAATTTTTATTTTTAATTAAATTATTTTCACTTACTTTTTTAAGTGATTTATAAACAGGATATAGTTTTTCTATAAAGTCAATTTCATCTATTTTAGATACTTGATCTAAATTTAGTGGTCCCAATTGCGGACCAAAATCTTTTTTAAATTCTACTTTCTGATTTAATCCATAAGGTAACATTAAAATATCCGAGAAGATTATTGCAGCATCTAATTCAAATCTTTTTAAGGGTTGTAGAGTAATCTCTGATGATAAATTTTCATTTAAACACAAATTAATAAAATCTGGATTTTGTTTTCTAATCTCTCTAAATTCTGGAAGATACCTTCCTGCTTGCCTCATTAACCATATTGGAGAATTGGTAGTTTTTTTGTTTATTATAGTTTCTTGGATGGGTGTCATAATAATAAGTAAATATTTAAATATAGTATTAGTTATATAGTATGTGAATAATGGTAATTAATTGTTTTACACATTTTATACATGATTTATTAACAATAAATAATTTATAGAAGTGAATTATATTGTTTAAACTGAGCCTTTATTCAATATTACTAGATAAATGTATATTAATACTTAACATGTTTATTAATGTTTATAAAAGTTAGGTTTTACAGCTAAAAATAAAAAACATGATTATTTTAAAAAATGGTAAAAATAATACCAAATTATCAACATTTTATTCATGAGCAGTACATATCAAATATACCTTATTTCTGACTCTACGGGTGAAACTTTAGATAGAGTATTTTTAGCAATAAAAGCTCAGTTTAAAAATATTAAATATAATGTTAAGTCATATTTTTTTATGCGAACTGAAAATCAAGTTGTTAAAATATTAGCTGAGGCTAAACAAAAAGAAAATGTAATAATTTTATATACAATAGTTGATAATAATCTTGCAAAATTTTTAGCTGATAAAAGTGATGAAAAAAAAATTCCTTGCTTCAATGTTTTGGGAAACCTAATACTTAATTTTTCTAAACTCTTAAACCAAAAAGCATCACACGTTCCAAGCGGACAACATGCACTCAATGATGAATATTATGAAAGAATCGAAGCTATTCAATTTACAATGAATCATGACGATGGAAATTTAGTTGAAGAGTTGGACAGGTCAGATTTAATATTGCTGGGCGTTAGCAGAACAAGTAAAACACCAACCTCAATTTATTTAGCAAACAAGGGTTTTAAAACATCAAATATTCCACTGGTCAATGAGCGCTCAATACCCGAAAGCTTAAAAAAAAACCCCAAGATGGCATGCGTTGTTGGACTAACAACGGAAGCAGAGAGATTGGTTGATATAAGGAAAAATAGAATGATGACCCTTAAAGAACAAGAAAACACTAGTTATACCGATATTCAAAATATCAAAAAAGAAGTTGAGGATGCAAAAAGAACCTTCGCCAAATATAAGTGGCCAACAATTGATGTTACAAGAAAATCAGTTGAAGAAACGGCTGCATCAATAATTAAAATACACGAAATATATAAAAACAATGGTTAGTGAAATTATACTTGCCTCAAAAAGTGGTGTAAGAAAAAAAATTTTAGAAGATCATAAAATCACGTGTAGAGTCGAACCATCGAATGTGGACGAAGACAGTATCAAAGAAAGTTTATTAAAAGAAGGGGCAACACCAACAATTATATCTAAAAATTTAGCTGAGTTAAAAGCAAATAAAATAAGTCAAAAATTTATTAATGAGGTGGTTATAGGTGCAGATAGCGTGATAGACCTAGGGGGAGAGATAATATCAAAGCCAAACAATAGAACTGAAGCTCTTAAAATACTCGAAAAATTAAATGGAAAAACCCATCAACTAGTTAGTTCTATTTGTATTTCTAGAGGAGGATCGATGATATGGGATTATACAGATAAAGCATCATTAACCATGAAAAACATGAGCTTTATAAAGCTTGAAGCTTATTTAAGAAAAATCTCAGATGGAGCACTTTACGCCTATAATGTTTACCAAATTGAAGGAGAGGGAAGAAACTTATTTTCTAAAATTGAAGGAGATAAAAACACTATTATGGGGCTCCCAGTTAAACAAATAAAAGAATATTTAAATAGATTAGAATGAGTAAAAAATTTTTAGTTATAGGAAATCCAATAGAACACTCTCTATCCCCAAAGCTACATAATTATTGGATAAAAAAAAATAATTTAAATGCATTGTACGATAAAAAACTTTTAGAACATGGTAAAATAAAACAATTAATTTCAAATGTTAGAGAAGAAAAAATTCATGGATTAAATGTGACAGTTCCATTTAAAAAAATGGTCATTCCATTTTTAGATATATTAAGTGATGAAGCAAAAAACTCTCAATCAGTAAATACTATTTATAAAGATAAAGGTAAAATTATTGGAGATAACACAGATATTGAGGGCTTTAAAACTGCTTTAGAAACAACAAACCAGGTTATTAAAAATAAAAAAGCGCTTATTCTTGGTGCTGGTGGAGTTGTTCCATCAATTATTGTTGCTTTAAAGAAAATGCAAATATCAAAAATTTATTTAAGCAACCGGACAGAGCTAAAAGCCTTAGAGATAAAAAAACTTTTTCCAGAAATAGAAATAATAGAATGGGGCAAGGTTACGAGTTTTGACATAATTATTAATGCAACAAGCATTGGCTTAAATAAAAAAGATGAAATAAATATTGATTATAAAAACATTAGTCCGAACAAGTTCTTTTACGATGTAATTTACAACCCCAAAGAAACAAATTTTTTAAGAAGAGCAAAAGAATTTGGAGCGCAAACTGAAAATGGTAAAATGATGTTTATTTATCAAGCACAGAAAGCTTTTTTCATTTGGCATAATATTCTACCCCTAGTAGATGATGAAACGGTTAACTTTTTAGAAGCATGATTAGAATAGCTATTGTGGGAGACATAGGCTCTGGAAAAAGCCATATAGCAAAGCTTTTTGATTATCCAATTTTTAATGCAGATTTAGAGGTTGCTAAAATTTATAAGACAAACAAACAATGCTTTAAAGGTTTAAAAAAAAAACTACCAGAATATTTTTCATCGTTTCCAATAAAAAAAGAAGAAATTATAAAAGCGATAGTTGATAGTGAAAAAAACTTAAAAAAAATTACAAAGATTGTTCATCCAGAAATAAGGAAAAAACTTAATATTTTTTTAAAAAATAATAAAAAAAAAGAAGCTGTTATTTTAGACGTACCTCTTTTATTGGAAAATAAATTAAATCAAAAAGGAGATATTATAATTTTTATTCAATCAAAAAAAACAGAAGTCACAAAAAGACTTAAAAAAAGAAATAATTTTAGTTTAGATTTATTAAATAAATTTAAAAAAATACAGTTATCGCTGAGTTATAAAAAGAAAAAGTCTCATTTTATTATTAAAAATAATTTTACCAACAAGTCTGCTAAGATAAATATACAAAAAATCCTTAAAAAAATTTTATAAAATGAAAGAAGTTATACTAGACACAGAAACAACGGGCCTGTCAGTTAGTGAGGGGCATAGAATTGTAGAAATTGGATGCATTGAGTTAAATGATTTAATTCCTACTCAAAATAAGTTTCATTGTTATCTTAACCCTGAAAGAAAAGTATCTGAAAAAGCACTTGAGGTTCATGGTTATACGGATGAATTTTTATCCACTCAAAAAAAGTTTTCAGAAGTGGTGGATGAGTTCCTAAATTTTATAGAAAATAAAAGATTGGTGATTCACAATGCTGATTTTGACTTATCTCATTTAAATAACGAATTAGGTTTGATGGGTAAGAAAAAATTGAACAACGAAAACGTCGTAGATACTCTTGCACTAGCTAGAGATAAATTTCCTGGTTCGCCCACAAGTCTGAATGCCTTATGTAAAAGATATAGAGTAGATAACTCTAAGCGAACGCAGCACACTGCTCTTATTGACTGTGATTTATTGGCTAAAGTTTATATTAATCTTTTGGATCAAAAAGAGCCTTCTTTAAATTTTAAAAATGAAGATAATGAAAAAAAAATAATAAACTTAAATGATAAAAACCAATATTTTAAAAAAGTTATAAAGCCCACAGAAGAAGAACTAAAGCTCCATAAGGAATATTTAAAAAGCAGCTTAAAGAAAAATTTTTTTAATTAGATCTTTGTTTATATAATTCAATAAAATCAATTTTTTTTTCAAACTTTATTCCAGGATAACCAGAGTCAGTTAATAAATTTAAAAATATCCTTTCCAAATTTGGGTAAATTTTGTTTGGTACATCACAAAGAATAATTTTTTCCATTTCTTTTTTATCAGAAACTTTTTCATCAACTTTAACAATGGATGTATAAACTATTTCAAAATGAGATTTTTTTAAAATTTCTGGTTGATCAGAAAATCTTAAAACTGTATTGACTTCTATAATCCCATTTTTTACTGCCTTTGAATTTATATCAATTTTTAATTGATATTTAGAAATTTTGTCTCTAACAAATATAAATGTTTGAGCGTCAGGAGTTTCACTTGACATATCCTTTATAAAGCTACCAATTATTTTAAAGTTTTCTGTCATTTTCATCTTCTATATCTTCAAACTCACCGTTGATAAAATCTCGTTTTTTATTATTTGTCTTTTGTTTAGTTGAAACTTTTTTAAAAATCAATTTTCTTGTTGGGGGAAAAATAATCAATAAACCCAAAAAGTCAGTTGCAAATCCCGGTAAAATCAAAAGCAATGCCGCAAAAGCTAAAGCTGCACCTGAGATAATCTCATAAACGGGAAGTTCATTTTTAACAATTTGAGACATTCCTGCTTTTAAAGTGTTAAAACCTTCATACCGTGCGTAGACGACACCAAAAAAAGCAGTAATAAAAATAAGCAAAATAGTGTTAAAGGCACCAATTTGAGAGCCCATTTTGATAAATAGATAAATTTCAACAATCGGTATACCAATAAGCAATAATAAAAATGTGTTCATTTGTCTTTATTCTAAATTGCTAGTTGTAATTAAGCAACATAGTAAATATTATTAGTTTATGAGTTACAGTTTTGAATACATCGATATTATTCTTTTGGCAATGATTGCTGGTTTTATTTTTCTTCGCCTGAGAGGTATACTTGGTAAAAAAACTGGTTTTGAAGGAAAAATTACAACACAATTTGAAAAAGAAATTCAAAAAATAAATATAGCCCCAAAACCAGCTAATGAAAATTTTGATGAAGAGGCACAGAAAGACTTTTTAAATGGCGCAAAAATTGCTTACGAAACAATTATTATAGATTTTAGTGATAGTGATAACAAGCTGATAGCAAGCAAACCTCTTTTAGGTAAAAAGGTTTATGACCAGTTTAAAGAGGCGCTTGAAGATAGGGCTAATAAAGGTCATTTTGCTGAAATAACCTTTATAGGGGTTAAGTCAGCTGCAATTAAAACTCATAAAAAAATTGAGGACAGTTTAGAAGTTACAGTGGATTTTGTTAGCGAAATAATAACATGCATAAAAGATAAAGATAAAAAAATTGTGTCAGGAGATAGTGAGAAAATAAAAACTGTTAATGATATTTGGGTTTTCTCAAAAGATATCAAATCATTAAATCCAAATTGGCTATTAATTGATACTATTACTTAATTGATTAAGAAGATAACAGACAAAGATAAAAAAGATTGGGAAAATTTTCTAAAAAATAATGAAAAAATACCAAATAAAGATTTTGTTGTTAAAAAAAATATAAGACAAGAAAAAATAAAAAAAATAGACCTTCATGGATTCACTCTAGAGGAGGCCAATAAAGCCATAGAACATTTTATTAAAAAATGTTTTGATGAGGGTGTGACTAAAATTATAGTAATTACTGGTAAGGGCTTGAGGTCTAAAAATGTAGAAAACCCTTACCTTTCAAAGGATTTAAGCATATTAAAATATTCGGTTCCAGAATTCATAGAATCTAATAAAAGTTTAATGAAAATGATTATCGAAACAACCGACGCTAAAATAGAAGATGGTGGAAGTGGAGCTTTTTATATTTATCTTAAAAATAAGTTAAAAATTAAGTGATTTAATGAAAAATATTATATATTTTATTAAGAATATTTTATGTTTGTTTGGTTAGCCTCATACCCCAAAAGTGGAAATACTTTAGTCAGATCATTACTTGCATCTTATTTTTTTTCTAAGGATGGAGTTTATAATTTTAGCTTAATAGAAAACATTAAACAATTTCCAAATATTAAATTATTTGAAGATCTAGGTGTTGACGTAAAAAATGAAAAAGAAGTAATTGCAAATTATATTAGAGTGCAGCAATCATTTAATAAAAAAGAATCTATACAGTTTTTAAAAACACACAGCTATCTTTTTAATATTGAAAATAATGCTTTTACAGATTTAAATAATACTTTAGGAGTAATTTATATTGTAAGAGATCCTAGAAATATTGTAACCTCATTAGCTAATCACAAAGCACTATCAATTGATGAAGCCACAGATATTCTTATTAATTCATGGTGTATAGAGGGAAATTTAAGCAGCTTTAATTACACAGAGAGAACTAGACTTTACACAGGAACATGGGCAAGTAATTATAAAAGTTGGCAGTCTTTCAAATCTCAGGGAAGATATTTACTAATTAAATATGAGGATCTTATAAATAAGAAGGAAGAAATATTGCTAAAAATGTTAAAGTTTATTTACAGGCTTAACAAAAAAATTTTTGAGGTAGATAAGGTTAAATTTAAAAACGTAATAGATTCAACTTCTTTTGAAAGAATGAAGGCCCTAGAGAAGGAAGTTGGATTCAATGAAAGTAAAATTGACAAAAAGACAGGAAAAAAAATAAATTTTTTTAATTTAGGTAAAAAAAATGATTGGAAAAAAATGATTGCTCCAAAGATTAAGGAAAAAATAGAAAATAACTTTAAAGAGGTGATGGAAGAGTTGGAGTATTTATAGTTTTAAAGGATAAATTTAGATAAGTCTGTGTCTTTTACAAGCTCATCTAGGTTTTGTTTAACGTACTCAGAATTAATTATAATTTTTTCACCAGCTCTATCGGTTGCTGTAAAACTAATATCATCTAAAATTCTTTCAATAATTGTATGAAGTCTTCTAGCCCCTATATTTTCTACAGTATTGTTAACTTCTGAGGCCATAGTTGCAATAGCATCTATTCCATCTTCTGAAAATTCTAATTCTACATTTTCAGTTTTCAATAAAGCAACATATTGTTTAATTAAGCTAAAATCTGGTTCTTTGAGAATTCTTTTAAAGTCATCACTTGTTAAAGCCTCAAGCTCAACTCTTATTGGCAATCTACCTTGAAGTTCAGGTAAAAGATCTGAAGGTTTCGCAAGCTGAAACGCTCCTGATGCAATAAATAAGATATGGTCAGTTTTAATCGTACCATATTTTGTGCTCACAGTTGTTCCTTCAATTAAAGGAAGTAGATCTCTTTGTACTCCTTCTCTAGAAACATCTCCTCCAGATCTGTCAGTTCTTCCTGAAATTTTATCTATTTCATCCAAAAAAACTATTCCATTATTTTCCGTAGAGTCTTTTGCTGATTTTATAATTTTATCTTCTTCTATTAATTTATCAGCTTCATCATTAATTAAAATTTCATGAGATTCTTTGACAGTCATTTTCTTCTTCTTCTGTTTATTGCCAACAGATTTTCCAATCATCTCACCAATATTTATCATCCCAATATTAGCTCCAGGCATTCCAGGAATTTCAAAGGAAGCTTGAGAACCACTATCATTTACTGCGATTTCAATTTCATTATCGTCTAAATCACCCTCTCTTAATCTTTTTCTAAAACTTTCTCTTGTAGCAAGACTTGCTTTATTTCCAACCATGGCATCCAAAACTTTTTCTTCTGCTAATTTTTGAGCCTTTGCATGAACTTCTTTTCTTTTCTTTACCTTTTCCATTGCAATTGCAATTTCAAGTAGGTCTCTTATAATTTGCTCAACATCTCTCCCAACATATCCAACCTCTGTAAATCTTGTTGCCTCTACTTTTACGAAAGGTGCTTCTGCTAATTTGGATAGTCTTCTAGAAATTTCTGTTTTACCAACTCCTGTTGGTCCGATCATTAAGATATTTTTAGGTAAAACCTCATCTTTCATTTCACCTTGTAAAGCCTGTCTTCTCCATCTATTTCTTAAAGCAATAGCAACTGCCTTTTTAGCTTTATTTTGCCCAACCACATACCTATCTAGTTCGGAAACTATTTCTCTAGGTGACAAGGAACTAACCAAAGAGCTATCCTTGTTTTTATTTTTTTCTTTTGGAAAAGGTGTAACGTTTGAATCTTTCATTAAATTTTTTCAATTTTAATATTATCATTAGTGAACACACAAATTTCAGATGCAACTTTAATAGCTTTTCTTGCCACTTCTTCAGCACTTAAATTTGTATCTAATAAAACTTTAGCAGCGGCTAAAGCATAATTTCCACCAGAGCCTATACCTATGGCATCACCCTCAGGTTCTAAAACATCACCTGTACCAGAAATTATAAAACTATTTTCTTTATCACCAACAGCCATTAAAGCTTCTAATCTTCTTAAATATTTATCAGTCCGCCAATCCTTTGCTAACTCAACAGCTGCTCTAGGAAGGTTGCCAGCGTGCTTTTCAAGTTTTGCCTCAAGCCTTTCAAATAGAGTTAAAGCATCTGCAGTAGATCCAGCAAACCCAGCAATCACATTTCTTTTTTCAATTTTTCTAACTTTTGCAGCGGTGCTTTTTATAACTGTATTTCCCATGCTAACTTGGCCATCTCCGGCTACTACTACTTCGTTATTTTTTCTAATTAGCACTATTGTAGTCATGGATTATAGATGGATATTAATTTTTATTCTTCAAGTAGCGAATTGCAAATATTGATAAAGTTCATTAATCACTATATAGGTATTTAATATTATGAGTAGAATAGGTAAAGTTTCCAGAAAAACTAAAGAAACGAGTATCAGTGTCGAAGTTAATATTGACGGTAAAGGTCATTATAAAATTGATACTGGAATAGGTTTCTTAGATCACATGCTCGAGCAGCTATCAAAACATTCACTTATTGATTTAAAAGTTAAAGCAAAAGGTGACACCCATATAGATCTTCACCATACAACAGAAGATACAGGAATTGCCATAGGTGAGGCTTTAAAGAAAGCCTTAAAAAATTTTGCAGGAATTAGAAGGTACGCTCACGCAATGATTCCAATGGATGAAACATTAACAAGGGTTGCAATTGATGTTTCAAATAGACCTTACCTAATATGGAAAGTTAAATTAAAAGTAGAAAGGCTTGGAGAGATGGATACAGAACTTTTTAAAGAATGGTTTCAAGCATTTTCTCAATCGGCAGGAATAACGCTGCATATGGAAAATATTTATGGAGACAATAGTCATCACATAATTGAGTCTTGTTTTAAAGCCCTAGCAAGGTCATTGAGAACAGCTTTAGAGATAGATCCTAGAAATAAAAAAAGCATTCCATCAACTAAAGGCTCATTATAAGTTTAATGAATGTCACAATTGTTGATTATAATTCAGGAAATATCAGCTCTGTAATAAATTCCTTTAAAGAAGTTGCTAAAGACAAAATTAATATCGAAGTGACTTCGGATCTAAATAAGATTAAATCAAGCGATAAAGTAGTTTTACCGGGACAAGGGTCGTTTAAGAGCTGTGTTGATGCTTTGAATGGCATTAATGGATTAGTTGACACTTTAAACGAATTTGCAATTAATAATAAAAAACCCCTTCTTGGAATTTGTGTTGGCTTACAAATGTTTGCAGATATTGGTTATGAAGAAACTGAAACAAAAGGTCTTGGTTGGATATCAGGAAAAGTATCAAAAATTGATAATCAAAATAATAAATTCAAACTCCCACACATTGGTTGGAATGAAATTAATATTATTAAAGAAAGCAAGATTTTTAAAGATATAGAAAATAAATCGCACATGTATTTTGTACATAGCTATGAATTTGTTCCAGATGATAAAAGTGTAATTTCAGCAACAACAGACTATTCATCAAATATTGTCTGTGCAGTTGAAAAAGAAAACATCTTTGGAACTCAATTTCACCCTGAAAAAAGTGATAAATTGGGACTTCAAATAATTAATAATTTTATAAATTTATAAAATGATCTGTATAAAAGCTGATATTCCAAAAGAATTAAACGAAATTGATGATGAATTAAAAGCCATATATCATAGCAAGGATACAGTTTGCTTTTATATTTTTAAATCAAGAGATTTGAGAAATCAGTTTATAGAAAATACAAAAACAATGAATAAAACTCAAAGAGAAGAAGTTTATAAACAATATTCAATATGAAAATATTTCCTGCAATAGACATTAAAGATAAAAAATGTGTCAGATTAGTTAAAGGTGACTTTAATAATAAAACTGAATATCAAATGTCACCAGTTGATCAAGCTGGTAAATACAAAGATTATGGCTTTAAAAATTTACACGTTGTTGATCTAGATGGTGCCTTAACAGGAGAGACAGTTAACCTGGATATTATTAAAGAAATAGTTAATAAATTTGATTTAAAAATTGAAGTGGGTGGAGGTGTTAGAACTAATGATAGTATTCAAAAATATATAGATGCAGGAGTTGAGAAGGTTATTTTAGGAAGTGCTGCCATAAAAGATAAAATTTTTTTAAAAGAAGCATGTCAAAAATTTCCTAATAAAATTGCCTTAGGTCTAGATGCTAAAAATGGATACTTGTCAGTTTCAGGATGGAAGGAAAACTCCAATCAATTGACTTTAGATTTTTTAAAAGAAGTAAATGATTATGGTGCTAGCAGATTAATTTATACAGACATAAATAGAGATGGCACCAAACAAAGTCCTAATTTTAAAGAAACAACTAATGTTGCAAATGTATCTAATTGCCCAGTGATTATTTCAGGAGGTGTGTCTTCAATTAATGACATTAAAAAAGCAAAAGGTTTAAAAAATATTGAAGGAATAATAGTTGGTAAAGCTATATATGATGGTGATATTAAATTAGATGAATTAGCGAGAGAATTAGATGCTTAAAAATAGAATTATACCCTGTTTAGATGTTAAAAATGGCAGAGTTGTTAAAGGAATTAACTTTGTAGATTTAAAGGATGCGGGTGATCCAGTCGAGCAAGCTAAAATTTATAGCGATGGTGGGGCTGATGAAATTTGTTTTTTAGATATTACTGCTTCTAGTGAAAATAGAGATACAATTTATGATGTGGTTGAAAGAACATCTAAAAAATGTTTTGTGCCCTTAACAGTTGGTGGAGGAGTTAGGGGTGTTGAAGATATTAACAAATTATTAAATTGTGGAGCAGATAAAGTTTCTATTAACACTGCTGCAGTTCAAAATCCTGAAATGATAATTGAGAGTGCAAAAAAATTTGGCACGCAGTGCATTGTTGTTGCAATAGATGCTAAAAAAAATGGGAATAAATGGGAAGTTTTTACTCATGGTGGGAGAAACAACACAAACCTAGATGCAATAGAATTTGCAAAAAAGATGGAAAATAGTGGAGTAGGAGAATTACTAGTTACATCTATGGATAGAGATGGCACTCAAATTGGTTATGATAATGACTTAATGTTTAAAATATCTTCGACAGTTAATATACCCGTGATTGCTTCAGGTGGAGCGGGTAACTTGGATCATTTAGTGGATGGAATAAAATTAGGAAATGCTAGTGCAGTGCTAGCAGCCTCAATTTTTCATTATGGAACATATTCAATTCAAGAAGCTAAGCAATATCTGGATTCAAAAGGAATTCCTGTTAGAATTTAGATATGTCAGAAAATCTAATAGATTTAGTAAAAATAATCAGAGATAGAAAAAATAAGGATGAGAATAAATCTTATACCTCTTCATTACTATCTGGGGGGTTGTCTAAATGTATAGATAAAATGGAAGAGGAATTTGGTGAACTTAAAAAAGCTTTAAATGAAAAATCTAACGTAGTACACGAGGCTGCAGACACAATTTATCATATACTAGTTGCTCTAGAAGTAGCAGGCATTAAATTTGAAGATGTTTTAAAAGAATTAGAAAACAGAAAAAAACAGTCAGGCATAGAAGAAAAAAATAATAGATAATGAGTTACGATAAAAATAATATTTTTGCAAAAATACTAAGAAAAGAAATTCCATGCAAAAAAATATTTGAAAATAATCACGTTCTTTCTTTCTATGATATTAATCCTCAAAAAAAAATTCATGCATTAGTGATACCAAAAGGTGATTATATTAACTTAGATGATTTTAATAATAGAGCTTCAGATCAAGAGATAGTTGCATTAAGCAAAGCAATTACAGAAGTTTCAAAAATTCTAGGCATATCAACCGACACAGGAAAGGGTTATAGAGCCCTTACTAATCTGGATGATCACGGAGGTCAAGAGGTTGCACATTTACACTTTCATTTATTTGGAGGTGAAAAAATTGGAAAAATGGTTGAGTGAAAGAAAAAATCTTTAGAAATTATTTAGAACTAAAATCTTTAAAAGATTTTAAGAAAGTTAAAAAACCATCAGAAGACTATTCTATAGAATTAAATGATCCAAAAGATTTTCAGTTAAATAAATTTTTTTATAAGAATATAGGTAAAAATTGTCAATGGGTTGATAGACTTGTTTGGACAGACTTAGATTGGACTAAGTATGTTTCTGATGAAAAACTTTTTACTTACATACTTAAAAATAAAGATGAAATAGCAGGCTATTTTGAACTATTATTTAACAAAGATACAAAAGAAGCAGAAATTGCTTATTTTGGCATTCTAGAAGAATATTATGGAAGAAAACTAGGTGGATACACACTAAGTGAAGCAATTAAATTTTCATTTAATTTAGGTTGTGCAAGAGTATGGGTTCATACTTGTTCTTTGGACCATAAGAATGCCTTACTTAATTATCAATCAAGAGGCATGAAAATTTTTAAATCTGAAACTTTAATTAGATAAATATTTAATCAATTGCCGGTAAAATAAAAATCTTATTATCTATTTTTTGATTTATTTTAACAGATGATATGAATGTAACGGCTAAGTTTTGATATATATCTTCAGTTTGCCATCCAATTAAAGATAAATTTTTTTTATCAAAAAATGCATTAATTTCAGTATTATTTTCAAAAAATGTAAAATTTAAATATTTATTATCTATTTCCCTGGGTTCTAAAATATTCATTTTTGATATTAAATACTCTTTATCTAATAAGAACACTAAAGGAGTTTTATTAAGTGGATAACGATAGTAGCTACCTTTGTTTCCAGTTTTTATTACTAAAGATTTTCCATTAGAGACAATAATCTTTTTATTAGAATTATCGTATTCACACCAAATTTTTTTAGGATATTCTATAATACATTTTCCATTTTCATTTTTATTATCAATAGTTTGAATAAAATTAAAACTTAGATTATTGGTAAGTTGCATTTGAGAAATTATCTTTTCTTTGATGGAAGAAAAAACAGGATTATAAAAATTTAATGTAAAAAATATTATTAAAACTCTAAACATTAAAGAACATCTCTTTTGCCAACATGATTTGCTTTGCTTACAATTCCATCAGCCTCCATCATATCAATAATTCTTGCAGCTCTATTGTAGCCTATCTGTAATTTTCTTTGTAAAAAGGAAGTTGAGGCCTTCCCCTCAGATCTAATAATGTCTAATGCGGCTTGATATAGCTCATCTTTGTCACTAGAACGCGATGAGTTTTCACCAATTTCTTTTTCATCTGCAAAGCTTAATATCTCATCTATATAGTTCGGCTCTGCTTGACTTCTTAAATAGTTATTAACTTTTTCAATTTCGTTGTCCGAAACAAAAGGGGCATGAATTCTAACTATACGATTAGCAGAGGACATGTAAAGCATATCACCCTTACCTAATAACTGTTCTGCACCTTGCTCTCCTAAAATTGTTCTACTATCTATCTTGGAGGTTACCTGAAAGGATATCCTTGTCGGAAAGTTAGCCTTGATAGTTCCTGTAATAACATCAACACTAGGTCTTTGGGTAGCCATTATAATATGAATACCAGCAGCTCTTGCCATCTGAGAAAGTTTTTGAATATAGTTTTCTATTTCTTTTCCAGCAACAAGCATCAAGTCTGACATTTCATCAACTACAACAACTATATAAGGCATAGCCAAATTATGTTTTGCATTATAGCTATCAATATTACGAACACCTTCTTTAGTCATAAGCCTGTATCTATTTTCCATTTCTTTAACGACCCAACCTAATACAGAGGCAGCTTTTTTAGCCTCAGTAATAACGGGGCAAAGTAAATGAGGAATACCTTCATAAGTTGATAGTTCTAACATTTTAGGGTCGATTAAAATAAACTTACATTTATCAGGTGTATGCCTGTAAAGAAGAGAAAGAATAATAGTATTAATACAAACAGACTTTCCTGATCCAGTAGTTCCAGCAATTAATAAATGAGGCATAGAGGCTAAATCTCCAACAATAGGAACTCCAGAAATATTTTTACCAAGAGCTATCGGCAGTTGAATATCTTTTTTTGCAAAATCAGTATTTGAAAGAATTTCACTAAGGTAAACATTCTCACGAGTTGAGTTAGGTAATTCAATACCGATTGTGCTCCTTCCTGGGATTGTAGCTATTCTAGCGGATTCAGAGCTTGTATTTCTGGCAATATCATCGGAAAGATTAATAATTTTAGATACTTTAACGCCAGCGGCTGGTTCAAATTCGTTTAAAGTTACTACAGGTCCATGACTAACTTTTTTTATGTGACCACTAACACCAAAATCTAAAAGAATTTTTTCTAAAAATTCACTATCAATATAATCATCATCTCTTATTTTCCCCTTATCTTTATGGGTTGGAATTTTTAACAAATCAATAGAAGGTAATTTAAATCTAATCTTTTTATTATCTGTTTTGTTTTCATTTTTTATAAAAGGTAAATCCTCTTGAATTAGACTTTTAATTTCTTCTTGTGGTATAAATTCACTGATTACCTCATTTTCATTTGTATAATTTTTTTCTTTTTTAGTAAATAAAAACTTAAATATTTTTTTGATAATTTTATAAAAAGAATTAATGTTAAATTGAATACTGGTTAAAAATAAAATTAAAATTAATAAAGAAAAAATATAATAAGAAATTTGGGAATTAATGCTGATTATAGAATTTAAAAAAGCTGTTTCTAGATATTTTCCAATAAATCCACCATTGCCATTAATGTAAAGTTTAAAAGCTATCGGATAAAAAAAAGAAAAAAATAAAGAACCAACTAAAGAATATAAAATAGTATAAAAAAAACTTTCTATTATTAAGAAAATTTTCTTATTTACAATAATATTTACGCCAGACGCTATAAGACTAAAAGGGATTAATACTACTATCAGTCCAAAAGACTGAAAAAAAATATCTGCAGTAAAACTTCCACGAAACCCAAGAATATTTTTAATTTTTGTGTCATTGGGAAAAATAAAGTTGGGATCGTCAGGCGAAAAAGTAATTAAAGAAGCAAGTAACAAGACACTAGTTACCACAATAGCCACACCAACAATTTCAATAACCCTATTTACAACAAAACTTAATGCATTGTTGGCTAATATTTTTAATTTCATAAATAAATAAATCTAATTAATCACTTTGTATCATCTAATTTTTATTGTTAAAATTAAAAATTATTATGAATATCTGTATTATAGGAGATGGTCTTACTGGTCTATCTTTAGCTAAAAATCTTATAAATAAAAAAATTAATATTCACTTTTATCATAAAAATAAAATTGAAAATTTATTATCAAGTAGAACAATAGGGATATCAAAAAATAACCTAGAATTTTTTAGAAAAGAAATTCATAAAATTCCTAAGAAGAATCTTTGGGAAATTAAAAAAATAGAAATTTTTTCAGAAAAACTTGAGAAAGAAAAATTATTAAAATTTGAAAATAATGAGAATAACCTATTTTATATGATAAAAAATGATGATCTTTACAAATCATTAATAAATGAAATATTTAAAAATAAATTTTTTAAAAAAAGCTTAATTAACAAAAATTCTTTTTATCCAAACTTAATAAAAAAAAATAAATATGATTTAATAATTAATTGTGATTCAAATAATTTTTTATCAAGGAAGTTTTTTATAAAAACAATTGATAAAAATTATGATAATCTTGCATACACAACAATTTTAAAACATAAAAAAATAGAAAATAATATTGCTACTCAGATTTTCACAAAAAATGGTCCAATTGCATTTTTGCCAATTTCGAATAGTGAAACGTCTATAGTGTGTTCATTAGACACTAAAAAAAGAAAATATAATGATAGTGAAGTTTTAGATTTAATAAGTAAAAATAATCCAAAATATCAAATACATAAAATGCTTAAATTAAATAGTTTTAAGTTAAGCTCATCCAATTTAAGAAACTATCACCACAAAAATATTTTAGCATTTGGCGATTTGCTTCACAAGATACATCCACTTGCAGGTCAGGGTTTTAATATGACTATTAGAGATATTAAAATTTTATCTGAAATTATTCAAAACAAAATTGACCTTGGTATGCAACTAGATTCATCAATTTTAAACGAATTTGAAAAAGAAACTAAAAATAAAAATTTTATCTTTTCGAATAGTGTAGATTTTATTTATGAAGTCTTTAATTTTGATAAAAAAACAAGAAGTAAAAGTTTTAATAAAATCTTAAAAATTGTTGGGAAAAATAAGAACTTATCAGGTTACCTCATTAAGCTTGCTGATAGAGGGTTAAATTTTTAGATATTATTGCACTGTTGTATTATCAAAATTATCATAGTTATAGGTGTTTAATATTTCAGCAATTTTATTCTTTCTGTTTTCTAGATTCTTACTTTCTAACAAAATTTGTTTTTCCTCTAATGAAAAAGGAGAGGCCATAGCTAGTGCATTGATAGTTTCGTTCAAATTTTGTTTTTCTAAAGATTTCCAATTAATTATGTATCCTTTTTTTTCAAATAATGATTTTAAGTCTTTAAAAATTAATTCTAGATCTGAAAACTTTAATTCTTCTTTTTGTAAACTCAAATCATCTTGATAATCTTCAAAAGAAACCTCACACTCACGGTACAATTTATTATTTTTAATCTCTTTAGTTATCTTAAATCGTGTTAAGCCATTAAGTTCGATTAAATATGCGCCACTAGACGAATCTTTAAAATTTACAATTTTCCCCAAACACCCAGTTTCATGAAGATCTATAATAGAATTGACGTTATTATTTTTGGGTTGAATCAAGCCTATTAATTTATTTTTTTTCATACTGTCATCAATCATCTCAACATATCTAGGTTCAAATATATTTAGTGGAACAGTTGTGTCAGGAAAAATAATAAAATTACTTAGAGGAAAGACGGGTATAATTTTTGGTAAATCTTGTTTTTTCATTACTTCTTTTATCAAACTTTTAAAAATCTATATAGCATTCAATAACTTTATTATTGCTTGCATTGAAAAAACCGTCTACTTATAGTCTTTTTATAAGCGGGTCTAGCTCATTGGTAGAGCGAATCGTTGCCAACGATTAGGTAGAGGGTTCGATTCCCTTGACCCGCTCCATAACATGTAAATGAAATAAAATTGCTTAAATCTAACATAATTACAATTGTACTTCAAAGGTATTTAAAAAATAGAGACATAAAAAATTTAAGAACAAATATTATTTATTATTTATTATTTAGATTGTGTAAAAATTTTCTAAATAATCATATCGAAATAAAAATAGGTAATTTTAAGATTTTTGCTAGTCCTAATAAAAATAAAACTTCTTATTATTTATTAAAAAAGTGTGTCTTTGGAGATATTCATGAATTAAGTACCCTAGATAAATTTTCTAAATTAAATAAATTATGTTTATTGGATTGTGGTGCAAATTATGGTTTTTATTCTTTTTATACTGCCTCTTTATCATCTAATAATAAGATTATTGCTTTTGAGGCGTCACCCAAAACTTCAAAAGAATTTGAAACTAACCTAAATCTTAATAATTTTAAAAATATAAAATTAGAAAATCTAGCAATTTCAAATTCTGAAAATAAAATTTTAACTTTTTATGAAAGTAAAAAAGACTGGGAAAGTTCGTTGAGTGATAATAATTTTCTTAACCATACTTTACAAAAAGTTAAGACCACAACAATTGACATCATTTTAAAAGATAAAAACCTAGAACAATATTATTTATTTATCAAACTTGATATTGAAGGAAGTGAGTTTAACGCTATCAGAGGTAGTCTGGTTACTATTAAAAAATATTCTCCAATTATTATTATAGAATTTTCTAAGTATAATTTAGGACATAGTAAAGATAACCTTAATTTTCTTAATTATTTTTTAGATAAATTTAATTATTCAATATACACAACAAATAAGCAAAAAATCGAAACAATAAATATTATTAATTTATTAAAAAAACTTAATAAACGTCATCAAACTATTGGAAACTATTATTTAATTAAAAATAATAGCAAAGAAGAAAAGATATTTTTGCATGGATGATCTTTTTAATAAGAAATGCACCCCATGTGAGGGGGGAATATTGCCTTTTGATATCAGTGAAATACACAAATATCAAAAAAAAGTAGATGGATGGGATGTAAAAAATAATGAGAAGAAAATATATTTCTTAGAAAAAAAATTTACCTTTAAGAACTTTATTAATAGCCAGGACTTTATCAATAAAGTTGGAGAAATTTCAGAAGCAGAAGGTCATCACCCAGATATTTCTTTTGGATGGGGGTATGCAAAAATTATAATTACCACACATGCAATTGAGGGATTATCAGAAAATGATTTTATTTTAGCTGCTAAAATTGATCAGATTTTTAATGTCTAAAATGTCTTGTTTCGGAAAAGACTAGGATAGTATTAGTTTTATTTGCAAATTTTATTATTTCCTTATCTCTGATGGATCCAGATGGTTGTATTACAGCTGTAACACCTGACTGCACTAATTTTTCTATACCATCGACAAATGGGAAAAATGCATCTGAAGCCGCAACCACCTCTTCATTTAAGTTTTGAAATTTATTCATTTTATCTATTGCAATTTGGCAGCTATCAAGTCTGCTAGGTTGCCCAGATCCAATACCCACAGTTGCTTCTTGGCTAGCTAAAACAATCGCATTCGATTTAACGTATCGACAAACATTGAATGCAAAAATTAAATTCTTTAGTTGAGATTTACTGGGCTTTTTTTTTGAGACTATTTTAAAATTTTTATTATTGAATTTTTCTATATCTTCAGATTGTGTTAAAAAAGACTCATTACCTGAATTAAATTTTACTAAATTTTTCATTGTAAAGCTTTTTGCATCGATAAGACGTAAATTTTTTTTCTTTTTCAAAACTTTTAATGCTTCAAGATCAAAGCCATTTGCAATAATAACTTCTAAGAAAATATTATTTAGTTCCATGGCTACAGTTTTATTTACTTTGTAATTACATGAAATTATTCCTCCAAAAGCACTCACAGGATCACATGCTAACGCTAATTTGTAGCTTTTTAAGTTATCTTTATCAATAGAAACACCGCATGGGTTAGCATGCTTAACAATAACAGTTCCCGAATTTTTTGTTAAAGATTTGGAAATAGTTAGAGCAGAGAATATATCGTTATAATTATTATAGCTAAGCTGCTTCCCATGAATTTGTTTAAGTTTTAAGTTTTGAGTTTTTGAGTAAACGGCAGCTTGCTGATGAGGATTTTCACCATATCTTAGTTTCTCAATTAAATTTCCGTAGATAATTTTTTTCTTAGGGAAATCATTATCTTTAATTTTGTTAAGGTAATTTGAGATCACAGCATCATAATACGCTGTTTCAGAAAAGGCCTCTAAAGACATTTTTTCCCTAAACTCAATAGACGTAGAGCCTTTATTTTTTTCTATCTCATTAATTAGTTCACTGTATTGATCTGAGGAAGTAATGACAGTAACATCATTATAGTTTTTTGCTGCAGCCCTAACCATTGTTGGGCCCCCAACATCAATATTTTCTATAATTTTTAAATGATTATTAGTCTGCTCTAGAGTTTTTTCAAAAGGATAGAAGTTAACAATAACCAGGTCTATTTCTTCAAAATTGTTATCTTTTAAGTCTTTGTTGTGAAATTTGTTTTTTCTTTTACTTAATATTCCAGCATGTATTTTTGGATGCAGTGTTTTAACTCTACCGCCAAGTATTTCAGGAGAACCCGTATATTCTGAAACTTCTAAACATTTAAATTTAAGTTTTTTGATCTCTTTATAGGTGCCACCTGAACTTATTATTTCAATTTTATGTTTAGTTAAAATTTTTAAAAGGTCTTTTAAATTTTTTTTATCAGAAACTGAAATTAGTGCTTTTTTAATTTTGTTCATTATATTTTTGTAATTTCCCACTTTATAGTCTGGTTTTCATCGTTAGTCATTCCAGAAATAACTATATTCTGATTATCAACAAAAGAATCTTTTTTACCAAAATATAGACCATTATCAATATTCATATTATTACTATCAGAATTAAATTTCCAACCTTCGCCATCAAGGTCTATAAGTATTGATTTATTATTTTTGGTCTTCATTATCTTAATATTGGGCTCTAAATGAAACCTAATTTCAAATTTTAAATTTTTAATACTATTTTTAGAAATTATTTTATCATGACCAACAAATTTTATCTGCTCAGGATAAAACTCTATTTCTCTCTCATGTATGATGCCATATTTTTTTAAATAACCATCATGTGCTGAACTAATTTTCCAATAATTTTTTTCAAATATAATATTTTTTTTTAATATTTTTAATCCATGAGAAATTTTAGAACTTTCATCTTTAGTTTTATCAAATTTACATGAAGACCTATCATCTAAAATTAATGTACTATGAATAGCACTTGATTTTGATAGTTCATTTAATTGATGATTGTGATTTTGAAAATAACCTGAATTGCAAATTAACTTTTTCCTATTTGATATTATTTCAAAAGATAATGCACCTGCTTGATAGTTTGAAGAAAACTTTTTATCAGGACTTGACCCAACATCCATGACTAGTGAAGTTTTCTTGCTATTAAGAACTGCATATCCTCCCAATTCATTGCTTTGATTTTTAAAACTATAACCAAGTTTTTTCAAATAATGATCAAAATCAATATTTTTTGTTTCATTGTTACCATTGAAAAGTAGATCCATTTTGTTATTTTGCCAGCTGAATGCATAAGCTTGACCTAAATAATATATATTTTCATTAATAAAATCAGGTATCTCACTTTGGGATTCTTTGAACCATTCTCTAATTAAAATAAAATATTTTAAGTAAAAGCATAATTGTCTGATGCTTCTTGATTTTGGAAAACCATCATTATCAAAAGAAAATTTTACAAGTTTTCTCAATAAGCTTAACCCTGTTTTTAAATATCCTTCTTTATCATGGTAGGTTAAGCCAGTTAAGATAACAGCTGCACAACCTATCATTTTATCATCAACCCATTCCGATTGTTCTATTTCATTAATTAAATGATTAATTTGTTTTTTTATGACACCATTGAATTGATCCTTGTAGTCAGCACTACTATCTTCATAAGTAAGTCTGGAGTTAGAAGTCCAAGCAATTATCCTCTTGGCTACTATATCAACCTCCCAGCTTTTAGAGTTATATCTATGATTTTTATCTATCCACTGCAAAATTACATTTTGTGTAGCTTTTTTTGAAGATCTTAAATCCAAACTAAATAACCAAAAAAAACTATTTAAATTTTTATAGTCTTTCTCCTTTAAATCCATGTTATCCCATATCTTATTTAATGAATAATTTTCGATATTAATTTTTTTTTTATCATATTTTATAAGAGAGTTGAGCAGGCTGGGGCTTGGACGATATTCTAAAGAACCAAGAACAGAAGGTATAATTTTTCTGTTATAAATATTTGAGCTCAAATACAGAGAGCGAATTTTTTTTTTAGAAAATATATAAGTGTTATTAATAAAATTTAAAAAATCATTAAAAATCATTATTCTAACTTGATTTTAAAAGGTCTATATTTTTTTTTATATTTCCATTATTGTTTTTGAATATAGTGGTGCCAGAAACTAAAATATTAGCACCAGCTTCAATAGCCAACTTGTTGTTATCAAAATTAATCCCACCATCAATCTCAATATCAAATTGTAAATTTTTTTGATCTTTTATTTTTTTTAATTCTTTAATCTTTTCGAGTACTTCAGGCATAAATTTTTGCCCTCCAAATCCTGGGTTTACACTCATAATTAAAACTAAATCAATTTCATTCAACAAGTCAGTTATTAAATCAATCTTAGTTTTGGGGTTTAAGGAAACTCCCACTTTTTTATTTAAACTTTTTATATGATTAATAGATTTTTTCAAATCTTCCGTTGCTTCAGGATGTATTGTAATAATATCAGCTCCAGCATCAGCATAATCTTGAATATACTTATGGACAGGTGAAATCATTAGGTGAACATCAAATGGCAGCTCTGTGTACTGTCTTAAAGCTTTAATAATTGGAGGTCCCATGGTTAAATTTGGAACAAAATGACCATCCATCACATCCACATGAATCATGTCAGCACCACCTTGTTCTAATCTTTTAATTTCATTTCCTAACTGACTAAAGTCAGCAGATAAAATTGAAGGTGAGATTTTTATTTTTTTCATTGATTACTACATTAGTAGTATCAATTTAATTTTTAATTTGAATTAATTATTTACCAAAAATACGATAAATTTCTGTAGCGATTTCACTTTCTAATGGAAAAGACAACATTCCCATGACAGAATATCCTAGCAGATAGGGCATAAGGTAAAACCTGACCATATAGAAGAACCAAGCCACATAAAGAGGAACAAGAGGGCCTATAATGAATGAAGGTGTGATAGGTTTAAATAATCTTATTAATGGGTTTGTTAGTTTTACAAATGCTTTCATAAAAAAAAATTCTGAGTTTTCTCTTTGAAAGAGGTTCATCGCAACTCTTCCAATAAGAGTCCACATAACGACACCTAAAATATAATCAATTATAAGAATAAAAGGATGAATTTCTGGCATAAATATAAAAAGGAATTTTGTTTTTTAACTTAATTAAGGGGCGAAACAAATCGCCCCTTAGTATAAAATTTAATTAGTGTTGTTTTCCAAGAATTGTTTTACCACTTGGAATACGAAGTTCGTCAATCATTTCTTGAGTAGCTCTGTCTGGTGCTTCTGTTAGTAAACTAACAACTACCATAGAAACTAAACTAACTAATGATCCAACGATACCGAATGTAAGCTGAGTAATACCCCAGAATCCAGATCCACCATTACGTACCCAAATTAAGTACGCCATACCAGAACCTAATCCTAATAGCATTCCTGCAACAGCACCAGGTCCATTCGCTCTTTTCCACCATACACCTAGTACAAGTGGGAAGAATAGTCCTGACATCGCAAAGTCAAAAGCCCAGATTACTGAACCTAAGATACCTTGGATACCCATTGCGGCAATAGTTGCTCCAGCAAAACCAATTATTACAAGTAATACCCTTGCAACAATTAATCTCTTCGCAGCTTCTGCTTTTGGATCAATGATCTTGTAGTACAAGTCATGAGACAAAGCATTTGCGATTGCTAAGATCAAACCATCAGCAGTAGACATGGCAGCAGCCATACCTCCAGCAGCAACAAGACCTGAGATTACATAAGGTAATCCAGCAATTTCTGGAGTAGCTAACACAACGGCTTTACCACCCATGAAAAACTCATTTAATTCAAGAGTTCCATTTCCGTTAAAGTCGCTAACAAACATTAAGTTAGCTTGGTTCCAGTTTTGATACCAATCTATCGCTTGAACCTCAGCTATTGATTTACCAATAATCCCTGTTGAAAGTGTTGGATCAATCAGTGATAGTTTTGATAATGTAGCTAACATTGGCGCAGTTGAGTATAAAATGAAGATGAAAAGTAGCGACCATGCTACAGATCTTCTAGCTGATTTTACACTTGGAGTAGTAAAGTATCTCATCATAACGTGAGGCAAAGAAGCTGTTCCTGCCATCATACAAATTGCTAGAGAAATGAATCCCCAGTTTGTTCCGTTAACCGATGAGTGTGCTTTAGTTATTCCAGCTAAACCTTTTGGTACTGTAGCTAAGTCGGCAGCTGAGTTTTTCACAAACCCAAACTGACCTTCTAATTCAGCAATTCTAGCTACTTCATCTCCCAACATTAAATGTGGGAAGAATCCAGCACCCATTTTACTACTGATCCAGAATACAGGAAGCAAGTAAGCAATAATTAAAACTATATATTGAGCAACCTGTGTCCATGTAACTGCTCTCATTCCACCAAGCATAGAGCAAAGCAATATACTTACTAATCCAACGTACACAGCAATTTCAAAAGGAATATCTAAAGCTACCGCAGCGATAGTTCCTGTTGCATTGATTTGTGCAGTCACATATGTGAATGATGCTACTGTTAATACTAGTACTGCAGAAAGTCTTGCTGCATTACCACCATATCGTGTACCAACAAAATCTGGAACTGTGTAACAGCCAAATTTTCTTAAGTAAGGTGCTAGTAAAGTAGATACAAGTATATAACCACCTGTCCATCCAACTAGTAGTGCCATATATCCATAGCCCTTAAAGTAAATACCACCTGCCATCGCAACGAATGATGCACCAGACATCCAGTCTGCTGCAGTAGCCATTCCGTTAAATACAGTAGGTACTTCTCTGCCTGCTACGTAGTACGCGTCCATCTGAAGTGTACGTGATAACCAACCGATTATCGCATAGATAGCAATGGTGAATATAACAAAAGAAATTCCTATTGCTTTTGCAGACATTCCCATTTGTTCAGCAATCGCCATCAATATTATGAACCCTATAAAACCACCTGTATAGATTCCATAAACTTTTGGTAGATTGTCTATAAATTTACCTTTTATCATTAGCTATCCTCCCTTTCAGTAAACCCAAACTCTTCATCTATCTTCTCTTGTCTACCCGCAAACCAGAAATTCAAAATTACAAACGCTAGTAATGAACCCTGACACGTCATATAATATGACAGTGGGTAACCAAAAGGTTTGAAGCTAGATGCTTCCATTTCAGTTCCGAAAAAAAAGATGCCAATTGAGAATACAAACCAGATTGCTAAAGTAATGAACAATAGCCCCCTAGTTTTTTCCCAATGTTTTGCTTTATTTGACATTTGTCTCTCCCTATATAGTTAAGAGAGAAACTTTAACCATAATGAGATAGATTGAAAGCCTTTAAATAGATCGAATTGGGGCCATTTTTGTAATATAAGACATTTAAAAAGTAGGTAAAATTGCTCAAATATAAACTTAAAATAAAAGACATAAAACTTGAAGATTTTAGAGTTTATTTATTTGCTTTGTTTAAAGGAGTTCTTCCAAAGAAAAAAATTAAGAATATAGAAGACCTTACACTGTTTATTCAAACAAAATCAGCCTGGGTATCTCAGGTCACATTATATAATTACTTAAAAACAAGAATGGGAACTAAGTGGGTATTACACTTTGATGATGAGATATTTTTAGCATCCATTAACAAAGCTAAATGGAATATTTATTCTATAGCACTTCAGGATCTTACTTTTTATAGTCTATCGTATTTGAATGTTTTTTGTAATTATAAGGACATGAGTAAAGCCAATAAAATTTATGATGAAATTTTGACCAAAGAAACAAAAAATGAAATGCCAGAAGAAATTATTTTACAAGCAAAAGAAAAATTTAAAGAACGATTAGAAAAGATTGATTGGAATACATATTATAAATCTTGGCCATTTAATGAAAGCGCTCTAACTTTGTATAAGTGGGCACCAGTGGCTGAAGAATTAAAAATTTTAGATAGAAAGATTGTATTAAATTCTATGATCTTAAAATGGGAAAATATTGAAAAAGAATTTAAAGAATTAATTAAGATTTAAATATTTTTTCTATTATCAACTAAACTTTGCACAACACTTGGATCGGCTAAAGTAGATGTGTCACCTAATTGATCATGTTCGTTAGCAGCAATTTTTCTTAAAATTCTTCTCATAATTTTTCCAGATCTTGTTTTTGGAAGAGCAGGTGAAAAATGAATAATATCAGGAGTAGCAAGTGCTCCAATTTGTTTTCTTACCCAAAGTTTTAAATCTCTTTCAAGATCTAAATCTGATATTTCTCCAACATTTAGAGTTACATAGCAATATAGACCGTTACCTTTAATATCATGCGGGTATCCAACCACAGCAGCTTCAGCAACTTTTGGATGAGCAACGAAAGCACTTTCTATTTCAGCAGTTCCAAGGTTATGACCAGAGACAATAATTACATCATCTACACGACCAGTTATCCAGTAGTAACCATCCTTATCTCTTTTAGCTCCATCGCCTGTAAAGTATTTTCCATCAAACTGAGAAAAATAAGTATCAATAAATCTTTGATGATCACCGTAAACAGTTCTCATTTGTCCAGGCCAAGATTGAGAAATACATAGTCTACCTTCACCAGCTCCCTTAATTTCTTTTCCATTTTTATCAACTATAGAAGGCTTAATTCCATAAAAAGGTTTGCTTGCTGAACCAGGTTTTAAATTCATAGCTCCTGTTTGAGGGCTAATTAAAATTCCACCTGTCTCTGTTTGCCACCATGTATCAACAATGGGACATTTAGAATTTCCAATTGTTTTATAATACCACATCCAAGCCTCAGGATTAATAGGCTCTCCAACAGTTCCTAATAATTTTAAGGATTTTCTTGAAGTTTGCTTAACAGGCTTATCACCCTCTCTCATTAAAGCTCTAATAGCAGTGGGTGCTGTATAAAAAATATTAACTTTATATTTATCAATAATTTGCCACCATCTTGAACTGTCAGGATAGGTTGGAATTCCTTCAAACATTATTGTTGTTGCACCATTAGCAAGAGGCCCATAAATAATATAACTATGGCCCGTTACCCAACCAATATCAGCTGTACACCAATAAACATCTTTTGGTTTGTAGTTAAAAACATATTGATGTGTCATGGATGCGTAAACCATGTAACCACCTGTTGTATGTAAAACTCCTTTTGGTTTTCCAGTAGAGCCAGATGTGTAGAGAATAAATAAAGGGTCTTCTGCATTCATTTCCTCAGGTTCACATTTATTTGATACATCTTTAATTAAATCGTCATACCAAATATCTCTTCCTTTAACCCAACCAACTTTGTTTCCAGTTCTTTTTACAACAATACATTTCTTAACATCCGGACATTTTTTTAACGCTTCATCAGTGATTGCTTTTAATGGAATAGTTTTTCCACCTCTAACCCCCTCATCTGCAGTAATGATGTACTGCGATTCACAGTCATTAACTCTGCCAGAAATAGAGTCTGCTGAAAATCCACCAAAAATAATAGAGTGAACTGCACCGATTCTAGCACAAGCCAGCATTGTTATTGCAAGCTCTGGAATCATAGTTAAGTAAATCGTAACTCGATCACCTTTTTTAATCCCTAGTTTTCTTAAACCATTTGCAGCTTTAGAAACTTCATTATGTAATTGTTTGTACGAAATCTTTTTAGTATCTTTTGGATCATCACCTACCCAAATAATTGCTGTTTTATCTTTTTTATTTTTAAGGTGACGGTCTATACAATTAGTAGAAGCATTTAATGTTCCGTCTTCATACCATTTAATTTTAACTTCTTTTTTACTGTATTTTACATTTTTAATTTTTTTGTATGGCTTAATCCAGGTAATTCTTTTTCCCTCCGCCTTCCAAAAGCTGTCATTTTTTTTAATCGAGTCAGAGTATTTTTTTTGGTATTTTGCTTTATTTACTAGAGCACTTTTTACCCACTCAGGTTTAGTCTTTATGATTAATTCTTTTTCTTCAATTTTTTTTAAAACTTTTTTCTTATTAGGCCTTATCTTTTTTTTAACCTTAGTTCTTTTAGGAATTTTTTTTTTAATTTTTGATATTGATTTTT
>Ga0222670_1000093_pt1 | contig 40496 bp, 42 predicted proteins | sample AntAcemetagen732_FD_181148 | JGI IMG/M metagenome (GOLD analysis project Ga0222670, IMG submission 181148) | Saline water microbial communities from Ace Lake, Antarctica - #732 | ecosystem: Environmental > Aquatic > Non-marine Saline and Alkaline > Saline | place: Antarctica: Ace Lake... | reverse complement strand
AATATGAAAGATATTGCTTAAGCGCATAATAAAAAGCCGAGACTGCCTCGGCTTTTTATCTTCATGATTTATTATACTAAGCTGGCCACTCCATGAATGTCCACGAAACACTCGAATTAGTTTGTAGTTGGTCAGGACAAGATGGGATTCGTGTTCCTTCTCGTTCAATGTAGACATTTACTAATCCTCCTCGGAAAATATATCCAGCTCCATCAAAAGAAACACCCGGAATATCCATGTTTAGTGCGGCACAGTTATAGTCATCTTCCACTGATGTCTGAGAGTAACCATTTGAACTAAAAAATGGATTAATAATACCAAAAAGTAAAAATATAATAATAAGAGATCCTAATCCGCGCATAATATTGTTGAGTTATGGTTGATATATAAAAAGTATACCATACGTTAACCCTTTTTTAGGGTTGCTACATGATTATCGGATGAGTTTTCCACAGTTTTTGAATTAGAAATGACTGACTAGGTTCAAATAAATTTAACTCATGAAAAACAGTTTTCTAGGAGGTTTAAATACAAGCTTTTTTACAAAATTTTTTTGACGAAATGTGTGAAACATATCACGGTAATTGATTTTCAGACTACTATTTGTGCGTATGATATAATAGTGATACATCACAGGATGTAATACGTTTCAAAAGACGTTTTCCGGATCTCTTTGAACATGTGGTGAGTCACCCAAGCTTACATGTTCTTGAAGACCCGCAATTTATTCGCTAAGGTACACGTAATTATATGAACATTTCTATTACACACCGTGACGGTACAAAAGCAGACTTTAATGCTGATCGCATCAACCGTTCAATTGAACGAGCGTGTCGTGGTTTGACTGATGAAATTGCAAAAGTAACACAAATTGCAACAGAAACTCAGTTAGCTCTCTATGATGGAGTAACAACCGAAGAGATGGATGAAGCAACTATTAATGCTGCTCTACAAAATGTTAAAGAAGACCCAGAGTATGATACTGCAGCAACACGACTGCTTCTTAAAACAATATATAAACGTGTACTTGGTGATTATGATCCTGAAAATGAAACTTCATTGCGTGACCTTCATGCAAAAACTTTCAAAACATATATTACAAAAGGGGTGAAAAGTGGATTATTGAGTGAGAAATTGACAGAACTGTATGACCTTGATGATCTTGGTGAGTATCTTGATATGAAGCGAGACGGATTATTTATGTACTCCGGGCTCTCTACATTGCTAAATCGGTACACATTGAAAGGTTCAGATTTAAAGGCTGCTGAGGTTCCGCAATATTTTTTCATGCGGGTTGCGATGGGGCTTTCATACAACGAAGAGAACCCGGGCGAGCAGGCAAAAAAATTCTATGACAAAATGTCGAAACTTGAATATCTTGCCGGAGGTTCAACAAATATTGGCGCAGGTACTGTTCGTCCAGCACTTTCAAACTGTTTCTTAATGGAAATACATGACGATATGGAACATATCGCTAAGTCAGTTTCGGACGTCATGATGCTTTCAAAAGCTTCTGGGGGTATCGGATGTTCTCTTACCAAACTTCGTGCGAGTGGTTCACCGCTTAAAAGTAGTAATACTGTATCTTCTGGGCCAACACCATTTGCAAAAATTATTGATACGGCTATTCGTGCTATTCAGCGAGGAGGGAAGAAGAAAGGCGCTCTCGCATTTTACATGGAAAATTGGCACCTTGATTTTGATGATTATTTAGAGTGGCGACACAATGCGGGGGATGATTATTTGCGCATGCGAACAGCTAACACAGCAGTATGGATGTCAGATGAGTTTATGAAGCGTGTTATTGACGGTGCAGACTGGTACATGTTTGATCCAAAAGACACGCCTGATTTGAACGAACTCTATGGTGAAGCATTCTCACAGCGATATGCTCAGTATGTTGAGAAAGCTGAAAAAGGAGAGATGCGTATCTTTAAAAAGTGTCCTGCACAAGAGCAGTATCGAAAAATTTTGGTAGCACTTCAAACAACATCACACCCATGGTTAACATGGAAAGATACCGTGAATGTGCGGGCCCTGAATAATAATACAGGAACTATTCACATGTCTAACTTGTGTACTGAAATTTGTTTACCACAAGATAAAGATAATATTGCCGTGTGTAACCTTGCTTCACTGAACATTTCAGCTCATATTGAAAACAAAGCTGTTGACTGGCCGCGATTAGAACAAACCGTACGAACAGCTATTCGTCACCTTGATAACTTGATTGATATTAATGATTTGCCAATTCCAGAAGCTCAAAAATCTGATCAAGAAAACCGAGCGGTTGGGCTGGGTGTTATGGGATTTGCAGATGCCATTGAAAAAATGGGATGGGCATACGACTGTGAGGAGTCATATGATTTTACTGATCAAGTCTTTGAATTCATTAGTTACATGTGTATTGATGAATCAACACAGCTTGCAGAAGAGCGAGGTTCATATAAAAACTTCCAAGGATCACGTTGGTCAAAAGGGATGGTACCAATCGATACACTAAAAAACATTAATCAAGAGCGAAGTATACCTCTTGAAGTTGATATGGAAAGTAAGCATAAAGGTTTGAACTGGGATGTATTACGCCGGAAAGTAAAACAAGGAATTCGAAATGCGACGTTAATGGCAGTAGCACCAAACGCAAACATCGGTCTAGTTGCCGGGACAACACCGGGAATTGATCCGCGATTTGCACAAGTATTCTCTCGAAATAAGATATCTGGAAAATATCTAGATATTAATCATAATCTCGTAAATGATCTAAAGGCTCTAGGGATCTGGGAAGAGGTGCGAGATCAAATTATTATTCACCAGGGTGATATTAATCCTATTGCAGAAATTCCAGAAAGCCTGAAAAAGATTTATAAAACATCATTCTCGACGTCGCCCTATGGATTTATTGAAGTTGCCGCTCGAGCTCAAAAGTGGGTTGATCAGGCACTGTCTCGAAATATGTACTTAGAGACTCGTGACGTGAACGAGATGATGAATATCTATACTACTGCATGGAAAAAGGGAGTAAAGACAACATACTACCTACACATGAAGCCACGACACACTGCTGAACAAAGTACTACAAAAGTAAATAAGGGTGCAGTGATTGGTAAGCGAGGTTTTGGAGCTTTACGTTCAGCGCAATCCACAGCTCCCAAGGTACCATCTGATACAATACACACAGTAACTTCAGAAGAAGATGTTATAGGTACGTACGCGTCTGATTCTCAAGATAAATTATAAAATGTGACTATTGTCATTAATTACTAAGCTAACCTCTCATTACTATGCCACTTATTGGAAAAGCATCACCTGAAGATTACAACTTACACCCAGCTCAGTACCCCTGGGCTCGAGATCTCTATGATCAAGCCATTGCAAATACATGGTTTCCGCACGAGATTCCTCTCAAAGAAGATCTAGATGATTTTGAAAAAATGACTGACGATGAGCGTCACGCAGTAAAATTCATTATGGCTTTTTTTAATCCAGCCGAATTGATTGTAAATCGATCTTTAGCTTTGGGAGTATATCCATATGTAAAGTCAGCTGAATGTCATTTGTATTTGGTAAAACAAATGTGGGAAGAAGCAAATCACTGTGTTGCATTTGAATACGTACTAGAAACATTTCCATTTGATCGAGAAACTATTTACAATGTTCACCTGGAGACACCTTCAATGAAGGCAAAAGAGGACTATATCAATAAGTATATGCTTCGTATGACCGAAGAGAGTATCGATATTGAGACTGTAGATGGAAAAAAAGACTTCATTCGTAATCTCGTTGCAACGAATATCGTTATGGAAGGGATCTGGTTTTATTCTGGATTTATGGTTATGTTGTCATTCCGTCAGCGAAACAAGTTACGAAACTTTGGTTCGATGATTAACTGGGTTATTAGAGATGAGTCACTTCACTTGAAGTTTGGAATCAATCTTATCTTGAATATTCTTGAAGAAAATGAAGAATTAATGACCGAAGATTTTGCTAACGAGATTCGAGATATTATTATTAAAGGTGTTGATCTTGAGGTTGAATATAACAAAGACTTGTTTCCAAAAGGAATTCTCGGGTTGAATTCTGACTATGTAAATCAATATGTACAATATGTTGCTGATCGTCGCCTTGAAGAGGTTGGACTTGAGGCACATTACAATGTTTCGAACCCGGCTAAATGGATGGCAACATCAACTGATGTACTTGAGCTCGTAAACTTTTTTGAACAGCAAAACACGAGTTATGAGGTAAATGCGAAAGGTTCAGGAGAAGATGAAAAGAAAGAAGAAAAATAATACGCAACAAAAAAACACCTGGTCGTAGGTGTTTTTTGTTGATAAACTAATAAGTATGAGTAATACACTAAAATTAGGAATTTCAGGCATTCGAGGTATTTGGAATGATTCACTAACACCAGAGAATACTAATCAATTAATTCGTATATTTTTAGAAGTAGTAAAGCCTAAAAAGGTAGTTCTAGGGACAGATACACGCCGTAGTAAGGACGAAGTTACTGCTGTGGTAATAGAGTCATTACGTAAAAATGGATGCCATATTATCGAGTGTGGTGTTACTACAACACCAACGCTTGCACTTATGGTACGCAACGAATCTGCTGACGCGGGGATTGTCATTACTGCTAGTCATAACCCGTCAGAATGGAATGGTTTAAAGTTTTTTACACCACAAGGCTTATTTTTAAGCCCCATTAAAATGAATGAAATTTTTGATCGTTACAGCCTTGGTACCATTTCCGAGACGGCGGATTTATCTTCAGAAAGTATTCTAACAAAACTTGATGTTGCCTCTGAGGTGCATGTTCAAAAAGTTCTCCATAATATCGATGTAGGTCTTATCAAGAAGGCTAGGTTAAAAATTGTAATTGATATGGGCAACGGAGCAGGTACCGACATTGATCCGTTACTGGTAAGTGAGCTTGGAGTTGATGTAACATATCTTCATGCGAAAGCTGATGGAGAATTTGAACGTAACCCAGAACCGGTTGCTGAAGCTCTTGGTGCGTTGTGTAAGACAGTAAAAGAAGTTGGTGCGCATGTTGGTTTTGCTCAAGACCCTGATGCTGACAGGTTAGTCATTGTAGATGAAAAAGGACATACTATCGGTGAAGAATATACATTAGTGCTTGCAATGAAACATTATTTATCTACACGAAAAAAGCGTGGTTTAGTTGTAGCAAATCTCTCAACTTCAAAAATGTTTGACGATGTTGCAGAAGAATTTGATTGTAAGGTCTTGCGCACCAAGATTGGAGAGATTAATGTAGCGAGCGCTATTGTGGAAAATGATGCTGTATTTGGTGGTGAAGGGAACGGTGGTGTTATATGGCCAGAAGTTGGATATGTTAGAGACTCTATTGCTGGCATGGCATTAATCTTGGAACTGTTATCGATGAGCGGAAAGACAGTTTCTGAACTTGTTTCCGAAATTCCAAAATATGAAATTATTAAAGATAAAATGACTGTTTCAAACAGGGAAGAGGTAGAAGCATACTTACAAAAAACAAAAGAAGTTTATGCTGATGAGAATATTGATATTACTGAAGGTGTAAAAGTTAATTTTAAAGATGGGTGGTTGCATGTACGAGCTAGTAATACGGAGCCAATTATTCGTTTTTATGCAGAAGCGCCGACTATAGATCAGGCAGAAGGGTGGATTAAAAAAATACTATCTTAAAAATTACTCAAACGAAAAGAGGTGCGTGCACCTCTTTTTTTTTGACTCATATTCAAATTAGCCTAAGTCATCCAGGTCTCTTCGAAATTCTTCATTACTAGTTGTTGCTGCGAACCATAACATGTGACTTGTTACATGACATAGAATGTAAAGACCTCGAAAAAACATTGGTATTATTTCCAGTATTTTCATAGCGATAGTTTTAAATGTGCTTATTCTTTATACTATTGTAATAAGTGCTTGTCAACTGACAATTTGATCTAACTTTGTTAGCATTTAGTCTTATATGAATACAACTAACATCGTAATTATAGCTGCCGGCCATGGAAAGCGGATGAAATCCGACCGACCTAAGCCACTGGTAGAGTTAGGTGGTAAACCTATGGTACAACATATCTTAGATGCTATATCAGCTTCTGGTACATGTAACAACCCTGTTGTGGTTGTAAGTGCTGATAATATTGACCTTTTTAAGGATGCAATTAGTAGTGACTGTCAGTTTGCTGTGCAGGAGAAGCAATTAGGAACAGGGCACGCTGTACAGACCGCGTGCTCATTACTTGATAAGACTAAGCCAACTATTGTACTAAATGGTGATCATCCTATGATTTCAGCTGAAATGATTAAAACACTTGTTGATCAGCACACAAAATATGAAGCTACAGTGACGCTTGGTGTGGTGACGGTGCCAAGTTTTGATGATTGGTATGTGGCATTTAAGAATTGGGGGCGTATTGTTCGCAGTGATAGTGGTAAGGTACAGCGGATTATGGAAGCAAAAGATGCGACACTAGAACAGTTAGATATTAAAGAAGTGAATCCAAGCTATTTTTGTTTCAAGAGTGACTGGATGTGTAGTCGCTTAGCACAAGTTGATAATAATAATGCACAAGAAGAATATTATTTAACTGACTTGGTAAAAATGGCAGTTGCTGAGGGTCAAACTATTGCATCGTCTTCTGTAACTCCTAAAGAGGGTATTGGAGTAAATACTCCTGAACATCGCCAAATGGCAGAAGATATATTGAACGCTCGAAAATCGTAGGCTCCTACGATTTTTTTGCACAAGATTAGTAGTTGTTGTAGACTGGTCATTATGGAATTAAAATCACTTTCATGGGTGGAAATTAAAAAAGATGCACTCGTGCATAATATAAAGCAATTTCGTAAAATTATTGGCGATGATGTTATTTTAGCTCCTGCAGTAAAGGCGAATGCATATGGGCATGGATTGATTCCTGCCTCAAAGATTATGATCGAAGCGGGTGCTGATTGGCTATGTGTTGATTCGATTCACGAAGCAAAAGCATTGCGTGAAGCAAATATACTTGCACCGATTTATATTTTTGGGTATGTGTTGACCAGCGATCTTGAGCATGTGATTGATTTAGATTGTAAAATTCTTGTTTATAATTATGAAACAGTAGATCGTTTAGCAGAGCTTGCTGAAGAAAAGAAAAAAATTATTGACGTGCATGTAAAGGTTGAGACTGGAACAAACAGGCAAGGGTTACCGATCGATGACCTGGTTTTACTTGCGAAACATATTCAAACAAAACCCTTTTTACATATTGAAGGTCTTTCAACACACTTTGCAAATATTGAGGATGTAAAAAATCATGAATATACCGACAAGCAAATTGTATTATTTGATGAGGCATATGAAAAATTACAAGACGCCGGTATTGATATTGTCATTCGTCACTGTGCCAACGCAGCTGCAACCATGCTTTTCCCAAAAACACATTATGACATGGTGCGACCAGGTGTATCAGTGTATGGTATTTGGCCCTCGGATATTGTCGAAGACTTTGCAAAGGAAAAGAATCTTAACATTACATTAGAGCCGGTATTTAGTTGGAAGACTCGTATTGCTCAAGTAAAAAATCTTTCTAGTGGTTCGTCTGTAGGATATGGGTGTACTTTTACGGCAGAACAAGATATGCAAATTGCTGTTATACCTATTGGTTACTATGATGGATACGACCGTAATATTTCAGGTAAAGGCTATGTATTGGTACACGATCAAAAAGCATCTGTAATTGGTCGTGTATGCATGAACATGATTGTTGTTGATGTGACAGGAATTAAGAATATAAAACCTGAAGATGAAGTTGTGCTACTAGGAAGCGGAAAAGAAAATAGTGTACCGATTAAAGAGTTTGCACAATGGGTAGATCGAATTGTATACGAGCTACCAACGCGTATAACAGGTTGGGCAATCGAAGAGATTCCTAGAATAGTTGTATAAAAAATATGAATAAAATTAAACTGGCAATTATATATGGAGGGAAATCATCTGAACATGAGGTTTCAAAAATGTCAGCACGAAATGTTATTGATGCAATCTCTCTTGATAAATATGATGTCACTGAAGTGTTTATTTCTCCAGCAAGTTATTGGTCAATTAATGATGAACCGATCGAACCTTTAAATGTCTTGAAAAAATTTGATGTTGTTTTTCCTGTAATGCATGGACAATACGGAGAAGATGGAACTATACAAGGTCTACTTAAAATTGCAGGTGTTGCATTTGTCGGCCCTAGCGTTCTTGGGTCAGCTGCAGGGATGGATAAAGATGTTATGAAACGACTGTGTCAGCAGGCAGGAATAAAAGTAGCACCTGGCATTGTATTGCGTAAAGGTGATACGGTAGATATAAAAAAAATCGAAACAGATTTTGGATACCCCATGTTTATTAAGCCTGCAAACATGGGTTCGTCAGTTGGGGTACATAAGGCCGATAATAGAGACGAGCTAGCTTCTAGTATCACTGACGCATTTTTATATGACATTAAAATATTAATAGAAGCTGCAATTGACGGGGATGAAGTTGAAACAGCGATATTAGGAAATGAAAACCCGCAAGCTTCTATTCCAGGAATTGTTCGACACAAAGGCCACGGTTTCTATTCATATGAATCAAAATACGAAGATGACGCAGGATATGAATTAGAAATCCCAGCAAAACTGTCAGATGATATTTTAAAAAGGGTGCAAGAGACAGCTGTTAAGGTTTTTAAGGCATGTGAATGTGAAGGCTTGTCGCGAGTTGATTCGTTTGTAACCAGAGACGGTGAAATTATTGTAAATGAAATTAATACCATTCCAGGTTTTACTAATATCAGTATGTATCCAAAATTATGGGAGGTAAGCGGCCTTGAATATGCTGAACTTGTCGACAAGCTCATTGAGTTAGCTATTGAACGTCATAAGCGAGATTCGTCTCTCAAAACAACAAAGTAAAGAACTTTCTGTTATACTGCAAAAATCAAATATGAGTAATCCTATTGCGAATTTATTTAAATACACATGGAAGTATTCCTATGACCAAAAGTGGCGCGTGGTTCTTTTCATGTCACTTTCGACTATTGCAAATCTCGTATTACTGGCAAATCCTTATATTATTAGTCGCATTTTTAATACGGTACAGTTTTCTTCAAACGATCCAGAGCTATTACGTTTTGTTATTTTTAACGTGATGCTTATTCTTGTTGTTGAAATAGTTTTTTGGATTTTTCATGGGACAGCGCGCGTGATCGAGCGGCGACATCATTTTGCTATCCGTAAGAATTACAAAGAAGCAATGATCGACAAAGTTCTTGACTTGCCAGTGTCGTGGCACAAAGATCACCATAGCGGCGATACGATTGATAAAATAAATACTGCTGGCCAGTCGTTGTATATGTTCTCGGGCCGTATTTTTTTCATTATTGAAACCACAGTTCGTTTTGTTGGAACATTGGCCGTGCTAATGTTTTTTGATTGGCGAGCCACGTTGATTGTTTTAGTAACAGCGATTATCGCCGTAGGAAGTGTGTTGCTTGTTGATATTGTATTACAAAAGCGATACAAAATTTTATACAAATTTGAAAATCTTTTTGCTACCGCTATTCATGACTACATCACAAATATTATTACCATCATTACATTGAAACTAAAGTCACGTGTAATGACCGAGATTGATAAGCGTGGGCTGGCTGGGTATCCAACTCATCACAAGACTGAGCGCATGGATGAGATGAAATGGTTCTGGGTTTCGTTTCTTGTAGCATTGATGACAGCGGTTGCGCTATCGGTGAACGCTACACACTCTTTTAATACAACAGGTGTGATTATGATTGGTACACTATTTGCATTATATGGGTATCTACAGAATGTCGGACGGTCATTTTTCATGCTGACATTCCGGTATGGTGAGATGGTTCGAGAGAATACAGCACTTGAACATGCTGAAAGTATTATTGAAGCTCATGAAAAATTAAGCACAAAGAAACCAGTTTACTTACCAAAAGTATGGAATAAGCTGTCAATTGAAAATCTTTATTTTACGTATGAAGAAATAAAACATGACGACGAAGACAATACGGATGAAAAAATTGTACATCAATTGAATAACGTATCAATTAATATTAAAAAGGGAGAGAGGTTAGCATTTATTGGGGAGAGTGGTTCTGGAAAGAGTACCGCATTGTCATTGATGCGAGGTTTATATGAACCTGAACGAGGTGAGCTACTTGTAGATGATAAAAACATGAAGCACGGGTTACGACACATGTCGCCACATATTACGCTAGTACCTCAAGACCCCGAAATATTTAACAGTACTGTTGAAGATAACATTACAATGGAGATTTCAGTTTCCAAGAAAAAGTTAGATCAAGCTATTCGCTTGGCTCAATTTAAAAGCGTGATTGAACGATTACCAAAAGGTATGCAGACTAACATTTTAGAAAAAGGAGTGTCACTTTCAGGGGGAGAAAAACAAAGGCTTGCACTTGCACGAGGTATTCTAGCGGCACATGATTGCGAGTTACTATTCCTGGATGAGCCAACGAGCAGTGTTGACGCTACTAACGAAATGGCGATCTACCAATCGATTTTTAAAGAACTGCCCGAAAAGACTATTGTTTCAACTATTCATCGACTTCATTTACTATCACAGTTTGATCGTATCTATCAATTTGAAAATGGTAAGGTTATTGCATCGGGAACATTAGACGAGATGCTAAAAACATCCAAGTTCAGAGTTTTGTGGGACGACTATCACAAAAATCAAGAATCTGTATAATCAAAGATATGAAGATTATTCAAAATAAATCATTGCAAGACCTGAACACGTTTGGTGTTGATGCTTCTGCACAATATTTTGTTGAAGTTAATTCCATCGATGAACTTGCCGAGCTCATTAATGCTGACGAGTTTCATAATAATAAGCGATTGATTTTGGGCGGAGGAAGTAATATTTTATTTACTCAAGATGTAGATGGTTTGGTTATTAAAAATAACTTGCTTGGCAAAAAACTTATAGATGAAAATGACGATACGGTAACTGTTGAAATCGCATCAGGTGAAAATTGGCACCAAGTAGTATTGTGGGCAACTGAAAACGGTTGGAGTGGAATTGAAAATTTGGCGCTTATACCCGGATCAGTTGGTGCAACACCGGTACAAAATATCGGTGCATATGGAGTAGAGATTAAAGAAACGTTACAATCAGTTGGCGTAGTCGACATGGTAACAGGTGAAATCGCAGAATTTTTAGCGAAAGATTGTAATTTTGGCTATCGAGATTCTATTTTTAAAAATGAAGCGAAAGGAAAATATTTTATTACAAAAGTTATATTACAACTTTCAAAAAAGCATACAGCGCGAACAGATTATGGTGCGATTACAAATCAACTGTCAGCAATGAATGTTGATGAGCCAGAATTAAAAGATGTACGAGATGCGGTTATTGCAATTCGTCAGTCAAAATTACCTGACCCAAAACAGGTGGGAAATGCTGGGAGTTTTTTCAAAAATCCAGTCGTAACAAAAGATGCATTTCAAAAATTACAGACAGAGTTGTCCGACATACCAAACTATCTTCAAGGCGACATGATAAAAATTCCTGCAGGATGGTTGATTGAACAATGTGGTTGGAAAGGGAGGCGTGTTGGAAATACTGGAGTACATGAGAAGCAGGCGCTAGTATTAGTAAATCATGGAGGCGCTACAGGGCAAGAAATTAAAGAGCTTTCGGAAGATATTCAAGCTTCGGTACAAAAGAAATTTGGCATCAAATTGGAGACAGAGGTTACCATGATATAATGGTAATATATGAAACTAAACGAATTAACTAAAGGAATTATAGGTGTAGAAGTTACTGATATTGAAATCAGCAATATTGCATTATCTTCGAATGATGTAAAAGAGGGTGGCTTATTTATTGCGACTCCCGGTACTGTAACTGATGGGCATAAGTTCATCGACGAAGCTATCGAAAGCGGAGCTATTGTAATTGTATGTGAAAAGCTTCCAGCTAATCAGAAAGAGGGTGTCGAGTATATTGTTGTAGAAGAAGCTCAATTAATTATTGGACAACTGGCTTCACGTTTTTTTGGCGACCCAACACACAAAATGCAGGTAGTTGGAGTAACGGGGACTAACGGGAAAACAACCACAGCTACACTACTGTATAACCTGTTTGAAAAAATGGGGTACAAAACTGGACTTGTTTCGACTATTCGAAATTATGTTCATAAGAAAGAAGTTGCTGCGACACATACGACACCTGATCCAATTAGTTTACATTGTATGTTTTCCGACATGGTAGACGCCGGTTGCGAGTATTGTTTTATCGAAGTTTCAAGTCATGCTCTTGATCAAGGTCGTGCACGTGGTATTGAATTTACAGGAGCTGTTTTTTCGAATGCTACACACGAACATCTTGATTATCACGTAACATTCGAAGAGTATTTAAAGGCAAAGCGAGGATTATTTGAGTTATTACATCCACATGCGTGGGCACTTGCTAATGCTGATGATGAGAATGGAGAATTTATGCTACAAAGCACACAAGCATCAAAACATTTTTACAGTTTACAAAAAGAGGATGGAACTTTTGCTGGAGAAATTAATTTTGAAGGTCTCATTATTGAAAATTCATTTAATGGGTTAGTTCTTGATGTGAATGGAAACAAGGTCATCAGTCAATTAATTGGAAAATTTAATGCATACAATTTGTTGGCAATTTTTGGGACGGCAATGTTGTTGCAGCAAGATCCAGCAAAAGTTACCGAGGTTATGGCTGAATTACATTCAGCGGAAGGGCGTTTTGATATATTGCGCGGGAGTACTGGGAAAATAGGTATTGTAGATTACGCACATACACCTGATGCTGTAGAAAATGTACTTTCTACTATTAATGAGATTAAAAAAGATGATCAAAAAATTATTACCGTAATTGGTTGTGGTGGCGATCGCGATAAAGAAAAAAGACCGCAAATGGCTCGTATTGCGCAACAGTTTAGTGACTACGTTATCCTAACAGGGGATAACCCTCGTAGTGAAGAGATACTTTCTATTATTAAAGACATGAAAGCTGGACTTGATGATCCAGATGATGAGCAAGTCTTAATAACTCCGGACCGTAGCGAAGCGATTGATACTGCTGTATATACAGCAAGAGAAAATGACATCATTTTAATCGCAGGTAAAGGTCATGAGAACTATCAAGAAATTAAAGGGACAAAGTATGATTTTAGTGATCGAAAAGTTTTAGATGAAAAATTGAGGAAATATGAGTAAAACTTCAGCACATAAATATTTTCAAGATAAAAAGATTACCTTGATGGGGTTAGGCCTTTTAGGGCGAGGAGTAGGGGACGCTATTTTTTTAGCTGAGTGCGGCGCTGACCTTTTGGTTACTGACATGAAGACAAAAGAAGATCTTGCCGAATCACTGCATAAGCTTTCGAAATATAAAAACATAACATACGTATTAGGGGAACATAGGTTAGAGGATTTTGAAAATCGCGACATGATTATTAAAGCCGCTGGAGTTTCCCTTGATTCACTATTTATTGAACATGCTCGATTTAACAATGTACCAGTCATGATGGATGAGGCATTGTTTGTGCAAACAGCAGAAGCTATGAACCTTGATCTAACCATCGTTGGAGTAACTGGTACGCGAGGGAAGACAACAACGTCATACATGATTTATGATATTTTAAAAAAGGCGAAAAAACATGTACATCTTGCGGGTAATATTCGTGGTGTCGCAACATTACCGTTTTTAAATGTAGTAAAAAAACATGACATTGTAGTATTAGAATTATCGTCGTGGCAGTTGCAAGGGTTTAGTGAAATTGCAACAAGTCCGCACATTGGAGTGTTCACTAATTTTTATGATGATCATTTAAATTACTATCAAGGTATGCGTGATCGATATTATTTCGATAAGTCAGTTATTTATCGTTATCAGGACGCGGAAGACTTCCTTATTGTGGGTGATCAGGTGAAAGATATGGTAGAGAGTGATATCCATGATATTGACTCAACAGTAATAACAACACGAACATCTGATATCGATCGAGACTGGAAAATTAATCTTCCAGGAGAGCACATGCTAGAGAATGTGTCATGCGCGTTAGCGGTCATGCGTATATTAGATATTGATGACAAGGTTTCAAAAAAAGCGATAGAAACATTTCATGGTGTTGAGGGACGATTACAGTTTGTAAATAATGTTCGTGGTATTGAGGTCTTTAACGATAATAATGCTACAACACCCGAAGCAACTATATTTGCTCTTGAGTCATTGGGGGATGTAACACACGATCATAAAAATGTTATTTTGATTGCAGGTGGTGCTGATAAAAAATTAGCACTCGGTAAACTTACTAATGCTATGGAACATTTTGCAAAAGAGATTATCTTACTTGAGGGTGACGGAACGCAGCGTCTGGTTACAAAGTTAGATGAACTAGAAGTTCCGTATAAAGTTGTAGTATCGCTAAGCGACGCTGTAGAAGAAGCTTTTAAAAAAGGTGAAGAGGGAGATACAATATTATTTTCACCAGCTTTCTCTTCGTTTAATATGTACAAGAATGAATACGAACGAAATGATGAATTTCTAGATTTAATACAGCGTTATGAATAATGAAGAAGAGGCTATTCAAAAAATTTGGGACTACATGAAACTTGACCATGTCCTTGAGAAAGCTGATGCTATTATAGCTTTTGGAAGCTACGATCCTTCGGTAGGTTGTTACGCAGCAAAATTATTTCTCGAAGGATATGCACCGCTACTTATTTTTTCTGGAGGACAAAGCGACATGACAAAAGAGTGGGACGAGAGTGAAGTTGAGAAATTCTTAGAGTGCGCTCTTGATATGGGTGTTCCTAGAGATAAAATATTAATCGAGAAGAAGTCTTCTAATTCAGGAGAGAATATATCATTTACACAGAAGTTGCTCGCAGAGAAAAGTATATCTCTTAAAAGAGCTATTATAGTGCATAAGCCATTTATGGAGCGAAGGATATACGCAACATTACAGAAGCAATGGGCTAGTCTAGGTATTATGGTAACATCACCGCCGGTAGATTTTGACCACTATGTCGCCATATTAACGTATAATGGTATCATCGGTGACTTGGTGGGAGGATTAGAAAGAATTAAGAAATATCCTGAACTTGGCTTTCAGATCCCGCAAGATATTCCAGAAGACGTTTGGAATGCTCGATGTGTGTTGCGAGGTAAGGGTTATTGTGAAAAACAGATAGATATATGAGTAAAATAGAATTATCACAAGTTAATAAAATTTATTTTATCGGTATCGGCGGTATCGGTATGTCGGCAATTGCACGTATGATGCATCACGAAGGGAGGCTTGTCGTTGGTTCTGATACTGATGAAAACAAAATTGTGCAAGACCTGCGTAATGAAGGGTACTTGATTCATCTCGGACAAGATATTGAAAATATTCCTGGCGATGTTGATGTTATTGTATATTCAGAAGCGGTAGAAGATTATCATCCTGATTTTAGTGCCCTGCTTCGAGATACATTTGATATGCCAATTATTTCATATCCCGAAATGTTGGGCGCTGTCAGTCATAATGCATTTACAGTAGCTGTGACAGGTTCACACGGAAAAACAACAACAACCAGTATGATCGCGAGCATGTTAGTAGACACCGGGGAAAACCCGACAACTATAGTGGGAAGCATCCTTGCGCGAGAGCAGAGTAATTACATTGCTGGTTCTGACAACTTATTTGTTGTTGAGGCCTGTGAATATAAACGATCATTTTTAAATATTCATCCTAATGTATTAGTGATTACTAATATTGAAGCCGACCATTTGGATTATTATAAAGATTTGGATGATGTAAAATCAGCTTTCAAAGAAATGGTGGGGAACGTAGCAACAGACGGAACAATTGTTGCTGATATGTCTGATGTTGTTATTCAAGAAGTTCTAGAGGACGCAACACAAACTATTATTGATTATTCAAAACATATTGATGATACGCTCGAGTTGCGTGTACCAAGTGTTTATAATTTTGAAAATGCAGCGTGTGCGCTTGCTGTCGCTGAGAGTTTTGATGTAGATACTGGGCAAGCAAAGCGGTCACTTGAAAACTTTAAAGGTACATGGCGACGATTTGAATTTAAAGGTACTGGCCAGCAGAAAGAATTAATTTACGACGACTACGCACATCATCCAACTGAAATTCGTGCCGCATTAGCAGCTGCAAAGAAAATTTTTCCTGACCGAGATATAGTAGCTATTTTTGAACCACATTTATTTAGTCGAACCAAAGCTTTGTTTAATGAATTTGCTGAAAGCTTCAAAGATGCTGACCGTGTGATTCTGCTGCCAATTTATTTTGCGCGAGAAGAAAAAGATGATTCAATTTCATCAAAACAATTAGGTGATACAATTAGTCAGTATCATGACAAGGTTTTTGTTGCTCGGTCCTATGACCATGTGATTGAATACCTTTCTACTACAGAGACAACTGAAGCGGTTATATTAACACTTGGAGCTGGTCCTGTGTACCAAATCAGTGAGAAACTAACAGTTTAAAAAAAGTCGAGTGCTATACTCGATATATGAATAACACAAGATATACAGTACTGATTGTAATCGTACTTATAGCTGGTTTGTACGCTCTTACTCGTAATCTAAATAATAATACACCAGCTCACAATGTAACCCTCACTGAAGTCGAAGCAGTTACTGTTAATGATGACTCACTTACGTTAGAAGATTTAACATGGGGTTGCGCACAGTCTGATTGTATACCTTCAATTGAAAATCCTGAATTTGAGACAGTAGTCGAAGCTGATACATGGATGCGAGATGATGATACAGTGTTTGGGCTTGCGTATAAGGGTGAGTTTCGAGCGTATCCGCAACGTATTTTAAATTGGCATGAAATTGTAAATGATACTGTTGCAGGCGATCCAATTGCTGTGACATTTTGTCCACTGTGCGGAAGTGCAATTGCATTTGATCGTATTGTAGACGGAGAGACAGTCGAACTGGGAGTCTCAGGAAGATTGTATAATAGTAATCTTGTTTTTTATGACCGTAGTCCAACAGAGAGTTATTGGCAGCAAGCGACAGGAAAGGCGATTGTAGGTCCTGCAGCGCAGCGCAGCGAAGAGTTGTCACGCGTACCTATTGCACCAAACAAGTGGATTGACTGGAAATCAGAACACCCTGATACGCTTGTTTTGTCTCGTAAAACAGGATTTTCTCGCAACTATGATCGGTATCCATATGGTACCTACGAAGAGGATGGGGAAATTTATTTTGGTATTGAAAACGAAGATAGTAGGTTACCCCTTAAAGAGCTTACATATGGATTTGAATTAGATGGTATACATATTGCATATCCGGCGTCTATTTTGAAGCCTGGTACACAACTTGAAGACGTGGTATCAGGTCGATCAGTTCAAGTATTAGTTGAAAACGATGGAACAGTGACGATGGTAGATGTAGAGACCGATCACGTGCTTGTACCACTACGAGGTATGTGGTTTGCATGGGCAGCTTTCCATCCTGATACACTCTTGTATAATGGTAAGTAGTTAATTAATTATAAATATATATTCTCATGAAATTAAATAGAAATACATCACTTATACTTTTTGCGCTTATTGTTATTATCGGCATTGTTTTAGGTGTAACAAATAATACAGAAGATACGCCAGAAATAAGTACTCCCGAATCAACTATTGAAGTTGCAGAGAGTAGTGACACTTCAGGAGTAGAAGTGATTATCGCTGATTCGCACAATATTGATTCTAATAATAGTACTATTACATGGACAGCCAAAAAGAAATTAATTCCAAATTATATTGATGTTGGGACACTTGCTGTTTCAGAAGGATCAGTTGACCTTGATGGCGATGTATTAAACGGCGGTTCAATTAATATTGATATATCAAGCTTGAACGTTACTAAGACAGGAGTAGGAGGTGGATTTAACGGTCTGGCGCGTGACATGCTTTCTGGTAGATTTTTAGACGTAGAAACACACCCAACTGCTTCATTTAAAATTACTTCAGTTGAGAAAAAGAATCGTGATACTTTCGATGTTGTAGGCGATATGACTATCAAGGGTGTAACAAATGAGGTGGTTACAACAATTGAGGTTGTGCAATCTGAAGATGGTACTATATTGCTTTCAGCAGAATTTGAAATCGATCGAACAGATTACGACATTACATTTGGCTCAGATAACTTCTTTGATAATCTCGGAGATAAGGTTATCGATGATGTTGTATTAATTCAGGTTTCACTACAAGCTTCACGTCTATAACAAAAAAACTTATATGGAATTACCATCAATCGGAGACAAGGTAAAAGAGCTGAAAACAAAGATGCCTTTTGTGCGTGATAAAAAATTGCGTTACATTCCTGATGAAGAGTATGAAGAGTTTTGGGAAGCTGTATACGAAGTACTTCACCGAACGGGAATCTTTAATCCTCCGGTGCGAAGTAAGTTTAGTACAAAAATTAATCCCTACTTTGGTTTTTTTGGAGACAGGTGGGACCCGGAAACAGCTGAGCCAGGATCATTTCATATTGGTATTGATATAGAAGGAAGACGTAAGACAAAAATCCGATCTGTTGCAAACGGTGTACTTGAATATGCTGGATACGGTGTTATTAATGGTAATTATATTATGTTGTCACATCCTCAGATTGCATCAGAAGATGGGTATGTTTTGCATAGTTTATATATGCACTTACGTGATTTAGACGTTAAGTTTTCTTCGTATCAAAAGATGTTACGTGAAATTAGCTTACGCAGCTATCCGCAGATTCCTGTCGCTGCCGATGCGGTCATTGGTACCATAGGAGATAGTGGACAAAGTCGTTATCCGAAAGGTTACGTACATATGCACTTTCATTTAGAGTTCCGCAATAAAGAAGGTAATAGTATTTTCATAGATCCAGCACGTATTCTTGGTTTAGAAGCGTCACATAATATAACGAGTGAAATAAAAAGTCGGAAGCAGTTTGTTGATATGTATGTTAGAAATCGTAAAGATGTTTTTGAGAGAAAGCTAGATGCTATTTGGGCACCATTTATAAAACCTTCGAAATAGATAAAGTGCCGTTCGATGTGAACGGCACTAAATACGTTTAGTGAGACTTAATTTCTCACATTCATTGATCCGACAGTAATGGCTCCTATATGGATAATTCCAAAAAAAAGGTTACCTAATACTAGTAGCGAGATCCTCCAGGCTGTGTCTACTGCAGCATTGATCGCGGGAATAATATGTTGCCATGCTTGCGGGTGACTTGCAGTAGGTTCTGGAATATAGGTAGAGCATTCAGATAGAATGATCAGAGTGTCGAGACTGCCGAGCATAAGTATACTAATTGCACCAAACATTATGAGCATTATGTAACTAATACGGGAAAGTTGTTCTGGTCTATTCGCACCAAACATAAGAGTTATGACAGCGCATAGAGTAGAGATTAACAGTCCAATGAGAAGTATAGATAGAGATACCATGAGATTTCTTTTAAATTAGCATTCTTATTAATTAAACGCCTCTTTTATCAAAGAGTCAAGATTTCAGAGGATGTTATAATACTAACTATGGATATTTTCCAAACAATCATTTTAGGTATCGTCGAAGGTATTACCGAGTTTCTTCCAGTATCTTCAACAGGTCATTTAGCAATTGTTGCTCAGTGGTTAGGTATTAGTAAGGATACATTTCTACCAAGTTTTAATATTGCAATTCAATTAGGAGCTATTCTAGCAGCAGTTGTGTTGTACGCGGAAAAACTTCTTACCGAGCGAGCTTTGTGGGGTCGTATCGCCATTGCATTTTTACCAACCGCAGTTGTCGGAGTTACGTTGTACAAATTTATCAGGTCGTTACTCGACAGTGCATGGATAGCAGCGATAGCGTTGTTTCTTGGTGGTGTAATTATGATTATTGTCGAGAAAATATTAGCAAAGAAAAAAGATATTGAGCCAATGGAAGAAGATAGTATGCCGACTATGAGACAGTCTTTATATATCGGCCTGTATCAAGTCCTGGCATTTGTCCCGGGGATTTCTCGATCGGCTGCAACTATAATCGGAGGTATGGTTCACAAAGTATCCAGGCGTACCGCTGTTGAGTTTTCGTTCCTATTAGCTATTCCGACTATGATTGCAGCGACAGGTTATGACCTATTTAGAAATGGCGCTGCTTTTGCAGCAAGTGACTGGTATGTTTTATTAGTCGGAGGAGTCGTCGCATTTATTACAGCATTATTTGCTATGAAATGGTTATTGGCATACGTTAAAAAATATACATTTATTCCGTTTGGTATTTACCGCATGGTTTTAACGTTAGCTTTCGTGCTCGTACTGTTTTTTTGATATAATAGAGGTATCAGTTAATTAATAAAAATACTATGAAATTAAAAGAATGGTTTACATGTACAGATTCAAAAGATGCTCTCTATAAAGGGGGTGCAACATTATTGTGGTTACTATCAGGACTTACTGTTTTGATTGTAGCTGGAATGATCATTATGTTGTCGCGCGGTAATTTAGATGCAGGATACGAAAACACTATTACTGTTTCAGGGGAGGCTGAATTATTTGCTGTGCCAGATATTGCAACTATTACATTTAATGTAACCGAAGAAGCGGGTGAGTTGTCTGATGCTCAAGAGTCGGTTACTGAAACTATGAATGGACTTCTTGAAGCACTTCGTGATCAAGGCATTGAAGAAGAAGATATTAAAACTCAAAACTATTCATCGAATCCTAGGTATGAATATAATAGAAAAACAGGGGAGCGAACACTAACAGGGTACGAGGTTCGCCACAGTGTTCTTGTAAAGATTCGTGATATCGATGAAGCCGGAACTGTAATTGCATTACTGGGCTCATATGACGTAGATAATATGTACGGTCCAAACTTTAGTATTGATGATCCAGAAGAGTTGCAAGAAGACGCGCGAGCTGAAGCTATCGAAGACGCAAAGAAAGAAGCAAAACGTTTAGCAAAAGAATTAGACGTGCGACTTGGAAAATTGATTAGCTACAACGAAGGGGGACATGCTCCTTATATGATGAAGGCAGAAATGAGTATGGCGGCAATGTCTATGGATATGGTAGAAGAAAGTTTTACCGTGCCAGAATTGCCAGCAGGAGAACAATCTATCACAGCGAATGTTTCTCTTACATATAAGATTAAGTAAAACAAGGAACGTAGTAGCTATCTTTTATTTATACTGGTACTTATTTCTCAATAAGTAAGGTGAGTATAAGAAATAAGTGCTCGGGGAAGTAAAATTTCACAATTTACAGTTAAATTTATTTACCCAGAGCTAAATAAAAAAATACTATCAATTTGATAGTGTTTTTTATTATCAACATATCGTTTGTTGACAATATAGCTCCTTGTTTCTACAATGGGTGTATGAAAAAGAAAGGTTTAATTTTAAGTTCAGTTTTACTTGGTGCGTTGGTATTCGTTGTTGCAACAGATGCTAAGAGTTTTTTTATTGCTGATAAAACAGTAAATGATTCCAAGACTTACGACCTCGAACCATCGGTCGCATGTTCTGATGCAGAAGATATTTTCGCACAAGACGATACTGCGGTATTGGCCGCACATTATGAAAGTGGAGAAACAGCAGATTGTATGTTTGTAGGTTGCGGTGGCGTTATTTAGTTTCTAGTCTTGTATTAAAGAATTAATGAGCTCATCTTGATTAAGGTGAGCTTTTTTAATATCTTCTTTTAACCAACCTTCTGATAAAAGATCACTGAGTGTTTTGAACTGCTGAGGTGGATTGATATTGTTATAAGTTTCCCGAGAGAACATATACATTGGGGTCTCATCAATACGCCATACCGATGATGCAAATGGTAGGTAGGTAAGTGAATATGCTGAACGTGTAATAAAGAGAAATTGTGGAGAGATAGTAAAATCATCGCCAATACGCTGAGACTTTTCTAAAAGACTTGTGTAGTATGCCACTGCTTCAAATGCTGGAGCGAGAAGTCCAAATTTATTTTGTAACAGTTGTTCGCGCATGTTGGTATCCAGATCTTGGTTTGACTGGATAAAATCTTTTGCTAGTAGTTCGGGATAAAATGTCAGATTATTACATTCATACGTAGTCCCTTCAGGTTGATTATAGAATGATAGATCTCGACTTAGAACTTCTTTACTAATGACATCTGTTGCTTCTGCTGACACGAGTCGGTAATAATTTTCATGTGCTAATTTTGGCATAATCATAGATGTGCCGTAGTTCTTACTATAAATAGAGTATATAGGAACCTCGTCGGTATCGTTCCAGCATGATGAGTCGATTAAATATGGTCCTGCAACAATACGCTCATTTTCTACAAAAGGTAATGTTGCAGAAACAAAATCAGAATTAGGGTATGTACTCTTGGTAAGAGTACTGCCTTCTTTAGAATTCTCAGACACTACAGAAGTTTCACATGAATTTTTCCCAAGAAGACAGTCTCGACGATATAAAATATCTGATTCCAGGGCTAAACTGTTTTCGTGCATAAGATCAAAATCATGGCGAGTGATATCAAGAGATGTTCCACTGTCAGTGAAAAAATAATAAACAGGATGATTGTCAGGAATGTGATCGTCAATTTCTTTTAATAATACTTGCATCGATACAACATCATTCTGATATTTTTTATGAGCTTTTTCATAATAGCGTAATAAACGACGAGCCTTAAGACTGGTTGGTTTCTCTAGAAAATTTTCTGTAAGAATAGATATGCGAGGTAATAATTCCAAGAAGTCAGTTGGGAAAAGAGTATGGTTTTGAATAAGTTCAACATAGTCAGAGGTATATACCTGAAGGTCTTTTAGTAAATTTTCTATTGCAGTATCTTTTAGTTGCTTTTCTGCAGAAGACATATTATCCACGGCTGCATTAAAAGCTTCGACGTCAAAATATGGTGAGTAAAATAGCGGGTCAGATTCGGTAAGTACGGCAAAATTATCAGTATGAATATTTGGAGAAAAATAATAAATACCTACACCTATTAACACAAGAGATGAGACAATAGTTAAAATAATTTTTAAAGACTTAGTCATACTGTTGCTCGAGTGTAATTTTTTGTATGGCTTTCGCAGAGACTGGGAACGTAATGAAATCTATTTCTATCTCACCGAAGAATCCAGTTGCTTGAGCTTGTTGTAGCGACAGGGTAGGTGATAGTCGCATATTTTCAACAAGATTTTGCATAATAAATGTTCGCATATCTTCTGTCTCTAAAGAATCTTTTTGTAATTCGAGTTCAATTTTTAAATCTATAAAAGGCTTGTTGTTTTTATAAGTTTCAGTAACAAGAGTATTGAAATTTGTTGTTACAATATGATGCAACTGCAAGAGTGGTTTTTCAAGAGTTTCTCTTCGTATTTCAAAACCACCGGCACGAACAACTTCGTGATTAACTCTTCCTTTGAATAATAATAATGGACCAGGTTTACTGCAGGCACATTCTTTTTCAATAAATGAAACCATATCACCTGTACGATAACGAATCATAGGTGTTGCTAAATTACTAAAGTCAGTGATAACAAGTTCATTGTCGATCATTTCAAAATGAAAACTTTCATAATTCGGGTGAAGTAAAACTTCGTCAGTTTGTTTACTGAGGTGAGAGCATTGCGAGGCAGTGCGTCCAACTTCGCTTGATGCATATACAATAAAGATTTCTATATCAGGATACAGTTCCTGAATAAAGTGCTTCTTCTCGGGTGATATAACCTCTCCACCAAGACGTAGATACTTCAAGTTTTTTTGCAGAGCAGGATGTTGGTCAATATATTTTTTTAAAATAATAGCCAGTGTTGGGGTGGTGGTGATTGTTGATACACCTGCTTGAGCTGCAATAGAACACGATGCTGGTAAATTATGTATATCTCCTAATACGAAAGGCTGTTTTCGTTCATGATACAAATAAGTGAGTGCACCTGCCCGTATAGGATTAAACAACAGCATGCCAAGACCAAACCTCTCTTGTTCGGGTGCAACAGCGCTCTTTGTAAACTGAGAAGGGGTAATGTATGTAACAAGCTGTTTCTTTGAAGTTGTTCCAGAAGTCGTTGTTAGTGCCGTAACTTCTGTTTTAGGAACAAAACATAGTTCAGAGAGTTTTGCTTCTAATAATTGTTGTTTGGTGAGTAAGGGAATCTTTGTAATGTCATCCAAGTTAGAAAAATCTTTTTCCGGATTGAATCCTGCATCATTCCAGATGTTTCGATAGAAAGAACTTTGTTTGTTGTTATATACAAACATCAGTAATTTTAACCAGTCACCATGATTTGGAGCAGTATTTTTTTGATTCGAATCTATTTTCATGAGCACTACTGTGGATATCTTCTTTAACAAAAACCTCTATAAAGGCTATAATAATTTATAGTACATGTTCTACTGAGAAAAGTATAGATTCATTAGTTTCGTATTTTTAATAATAAAAAAGTCCTTTCGGCATAATCATTTCATTATATGAAAATAACAACATCACTTTATAGATTTTTCTCTACTGTTCTCGCAGTTGGTTTTTTATTAGTACTATTTACCAATCCTGCATATGCAGCACCTATTTGTGAGACCGCTCTATTTGATGGTGGTGCTGGATCAGAAATTGACCCATGGCAGATTGCAACCCCAACACAGCTTGCTAATATGACATGGTGTACAGACTCAGAGCACTCTGATAAATATTTTATATTGACTACTGACATAGACCTTGATGGGTATGATAATGGTGATGACGCATTTGGATGGATGCCCATAGGTCTTAGATATAGTGGTGAAGATAGCTATGACTCTGAGTCATTTTATGGAACATTTAATGGTGACCATTATGTGATTAGCAATCTTTCGATAACAGCAGATCGAGACGATCAAGGGCAAGGGCTTTTTAATGAAATTTCAGGGCTCGTATATGATATAGGTCTAGAGGATTTTACTTTAGAAGGAAAGGTCATGGGTGCTTTTTCAGGTTTCTTAACCGGAATGATCCAGACATCGTATGTTTCAGGTGTTACTATTGTTCCCGATGACTTTTCTCCCGTTGGTGGAGTTGCGGGTGTCGTTGGAGATGGAGTAATTGAAGATGTATATGTATATGATGTAAACATTGTTACGGATGAGAATACCTTTATAGGTGGTCTTGTAGGAGTTGTAGATTACAGTTTTATTATTTCGCGCGTATATACTGAAGGTTTGATATCTTCTACTGTAGAAGATCCTGATTTGGGAATTGGAGGTATTTGGGGTTCTGATTTTTCCGACATGAATATCGAAGATGCATTTACTGCGGTGACTATTTCAACAGGTGAGAGCGAGGACTTTTCAGAAACAGGAGCTATTGGTGGTAAGTGGGGAGATTTAACTACGAGTGCTAATAATTACTGGTTACTTGAAGAAGATGGGCCTGATAATTGTCTTGGAGATGCTATTAACGATGCTGAGTTTTGTACATCGGTTGATGACATAGATTATTTTAAAGATATTGAAAATGAACCTCTAACATCTTGGGATATTGCGTTAACTGATGATGAAGAGTATGAAGATTTTAATGATGGACTTCCTTTTCTTGCATGGCAAGCAGAAGGTGATGATGCTGAAAGTGTTTGGTTAGTATATGGCGTACAAGAAGTAGAAGAGTCAGGAGGTGGCGAACGTTCACGTTCACGCTCAGGATCATCTCCTCAATCTCGCGCTATGGCTCAAGATGTTTTCAAAAAATATTATGCTGAAAAGAATGGGGAAAGTAACACTCCAGAATCAGAAACTCCCTCAAGTAACTCTTCAGCTGAAGACATCTTAGGTTCAGGTCAATGTTCAGCTGAACTTATTATTACAGATAATATGAAGCAGGGAGATGTAGATGGGCAATATAGTACTTACAACAATGGAACAGTAACTCAAGTAAGTCTTTTGCAGTCACATGTCAACCGCATCTTAGCTGCGCAATATAACCAAGCTGCAGGACCAGTAGATGGTTACTTTGGAACACTTACACATGAAGGCGTAGAACGACTGCAAACAGCGCTTAATGACATTTTACAACCAGCTCCAATTCTTGATATTGATGGAATTGTAGGAGAGTTTACCAAAGATGCTATTAATAATAGTTGTGAACTAGAGACTAACTAAAGCATTGATGTAAGGTAGGCTTGAAATTACATCTCTATTTCTATATACTCAACTCATGAAAGATATTAAATCTAGTCTTACTTTTGACGATGTTTTATTAGTACCTGCCGCATCAGAGGTGCTACCTCGTGGTGTGTCTCTGGCAACACGATTGACTAAAAACATTGAACTAAATATTCCGTATTTATCAGCAGCGATGGATACGGTTACTGAATATGAACTGGCGGTAGCAATCGCTCAAATGGGCGGTATTGGATTTATTCACAAGAATATGTCGATTGAGCAGCAAGCGGCGCAAGTTCGTAAGGTAAAGCGATCTGAAAGTGGGTTGATTGTTGACCCTATTACATTAACCGCAGCTGATACGGTAGGAGATGCTAATCGAGTAATGTCTGAAAATAAGATTGGAGGCGTTCCTATTGTTGATGAAAATAATAAGTTGATTGGTATTGTAACTAATCGTGATCTACTTGGAGAAGAAGAACCAGCAAAATCTATTAGCGAAGTGATGACCGTAGATAATCTTATTACAGCTCCAGCAGGGACTGATTTAAATAAAGCAGAAGAGATTCTAAAAGCTCATAAACATCGTGTTGAGAAGCTTCCAGTTGTTGATGATAATGATATTTTAGTAGGACTGATTACTCGGCGTGATATTGTAAAAGTAAAGAAGTTTCCGACAGCATGTAAAGATGTTCAAGGGCGATTGCGTGTAGGTGCTGCGGTTGGTGTAACTGCTGATACGTTAGAGCGAGTACAAGCATTGGTAGATGTGCATGTTGATATTATTACTATTGATACAGCTCACGGTCATTCAAAAGGTGTTATCGATATGGTGAAAAAAGTTAAAAACGCATTTCCAAAACTTGATATTATTGCTGGTAACATAGCTACAGGTGCAGCAGCTTCGGCGTTAGTAGAAGCTGGTGCAGATGCGGTAAAGGTAGGAATTGGCCCTGGATCAATTTGTACGACTCGTATTATTGCTGGTGTTGGTGTACCACAGTTGACTGCAATTATGGATGTTGCCGACGCGCTCGAAAAGGAACATCCTGATGTTGGAATTATCGCAGATGGAGGTATTAAGCAAACGGGAGATGTTCCTAAGGCAATTGCCGGGGGAGCTGACTGTATTATGGCAGGTTCAATGTATGCAGGAACCGAAGAAGCTCCGGGTGAGGTAACTTTTTACGAAGGAAGAAAATTTAAAACATATCGTGGTATGGGATCAGCCGAAGCAATGGAAGCTGGTTCAAGTGATCGATATTTCCAGGGAGCAGAAAAGAACAAAAAGAAATTAGTACCAGAAGGGATTGTTGGGCGTGTACCATACAAAGGAACCGTATCAGAAGTGCTTGATCAATATATCGGAGGACTTCGTGCAGGGATGGGATATTGTGGCGCTGGAACGATTGAAAAGATGAAATCAGCAGAGTTTACAAAAATTACACATGCTGGGTATGTTGAAAGTCATCCGCATGATATTACTATTACAAAAGAGTCTACAAATTATCATCGGTAGGTCACGAAATAGTCTAAAAGTCAATGAATATAAGGGTCTTGCGCAAGTAAGGCCTTTTGACTTATGTCATTTTTTTCTATAAAGTAGAGTAGTAGAAACGATTAAATTTTATAAAAATTAAACTATTTCCAATTAATATGGCACAACTTGATGTACTTCTCGGACTCCAGTGGGGTGACGAAGGAAAAGGAAAAATTGTTGACGTACTGACACCAAATTATAATTATATAGCACGATTTCAGGGCGGTCCAAATGCAGGTCATACATTAGAATTCGAAGGAATTAAACACGTGTTGCACATTATTCCGTCTGGTATTTTTCGTAAAGATACAATTAATATTATTGGAAATGGTGTTGTTATTGATCCAATTATTTTCAAAAAAGAAATTGATGCTCTGATTGAAATGGGGGTTGAGCCAACAAAAGTTTTAAAAATTTCTAAAAAGGCTCACATGATTCTTCCGACACATCGATTACTTGATGCAGCATCAGAAAAAGCAAAAGGTGCTAACAAGATCGGAAGTACTTTGAAAGGTATTGGTCCAACGTATATGGATAAAACAGGGCGTAACGGTTTGCGAGTTGGAAATTTGATTGCTGAAACATTTACAGAAAAATATAATACACTAAAAGCGCGACACGAAGGATTGCTTTCTAAATTATATGGAGCCGATGGTGTATCTGCGGAAATGGAAAAAGAGTGGATGGATAGTCTTGAAACGTTGAAAGGTTTTGATTTTATTGATAGTGAGCAATACTTGAATGACCAATTGAAAGACGGTAAGCCAATTTTAGCCGAAGGTGCGCAAGGGTCACTGCTGGATATTGATTTTGGTTCGTATCCGTTTGTTACATCGTCAAACACAGTATGTGCCGGCGCATGTACTGGACTTGGTGTAGCTCCAAATAAAATTGGTAAAGTGATAGGTATTTTTAAAGCATACTGTACACGCGTAGGTTCTGGTCCATTTCCAACTGAATTGTTTGACGAAGATGGAAAACAAATGGGGGAGATCGGGAAGGAGTTCGGCGCAACAACAGGACGACCTCGTCGATGTGGCTGGCTTGATTTACCGGCACTGAATTATGCCATTATGGTAAACGGGGCAACTGAGCTTACTATGATGAAAACAGATGTACTGGACACATTTGAAACTATTAAAATATGTACGAGCTACAAGATTGACGGAAAACAAACTGGTGTTATGCCATTTGACCTCGATCAAGACGTTGAGCCTGTTTATACAGAATTTCCAGGCTGGAAGACTGATCTTACTCAACTAAGTAGTGGCGACGCACTTCCTGCCGAACTAGAAGCATATATTGCCTTTATTGAAGAAAAGACAGGTGTTTCGATATCGGTTGTGTCAGTTGGGCCTGACCGAGATCAAACTATCTTCCGAGATAAATAAGTAGTTTAAATAAGAGAATATGTCTAAAGACGGTGTTTCAGCACCGTCTTGACTTTTTGTAGAAAAAGCATATAGTAGTTATATCAGCCCCCGAAAGGGGTTTTAAAATACTTAATTTATATGAAAATTACATCATTTTTTAAAGCAGTTGCCGCAGAATGGAGCCATATTAAATGGCCAACACAACGAGAAGTAGCACTCTATGTTGTTGTGGTTATTATTGTTTCATTCGTGACTGCTTACTACCTAGGCTTTCTTGATATTGTCTTTGGTAAATTACTAGCTCTTATCATTTCATAAATCTATGGCAAAACAAGAAGTACAACAAGAGCGTAACTGGTACGCTATTCACACATATTCAGGATACGAAGATGCTGTTGCACGTAACTTACGTCAACGTGTCGACTCTTTAGGTATGCAAGACAAGATTTTTAATGTTGTCGTACCAAAGGAGAAGACCGTAAAACTGAAAGCTGGAAAGCGCTCAGAGGTAGAAGAGAAAATTTACCCAGGATACGTATTGGTAGATATGATGGTAACTGATGATTCGTGGTACGTAGTACGTAACACGCCTCGCGTAACTGGATTCGTTGGGTCTGGAGTACAACCGGTACCTGTATCAAAAGATGAAGTAGATGCATTGTTCGCACGTATGGAGAAAGATACAACTAAACATAATATTGATCTTGAGATCGGAGAAACAGTACAAATCAACGACGGACCGTTCAAAGAGTTTGAAGGTAAGATTAGTAAAGTTGATGGAGAACGAGGTAAGGTTGAGATATTAGTAGCCATGTTTGGTCGTGAAACACCAGTAGAGCTAGATTTCTTGCAAGTTAAGAAAATCTAACAAGCGACAGCGACTATAATTTTCTTATGTCGGGGCCATTTTTTAATGAACAAAGTGATTATAAAAAATGTGTGCTCGACGAAGAAGCTATAAGGAACTTTAAAAACAACTATTGCAAAATAAGCAAATATAAGTAAACTACAACACACTATGGCAAAGAAAATAATTAAAACACTTAAATTACAAATCAAAGGAGGACAAGCTAATCCAGCGCCACCTTTAGGACCTGCGCTTGGACAGGCTGGTGTAAATATTGGTGAATTTGTGAACCAATTCAATGCAGCAACTAAAGATCAAATGGGGGAAACTGTTTCGGTGGTACTTGATGTATTTGACGATCGATCATTTGGTTTCGTACTAAAAACTGCTCCAGCATCAAGCCTTATTATGAAGGCTGCAGGAGTTAAAAAAGCTTCTGGAAAGAACAAGGTTAAAAAAGCTGGATCAATCACTGAAGCTCAAGTACGCGAGATTGCTGAAATCAAACTTCCAGATTTGAATGCTCATACTATAGAAGCTGCAATGAATATTGTTAAAGGAACATGTGTTTCTATGGGAATCGAAGTTAAGTAAACACGAGGAGTTTACGACCGTGTTTACTTATGCCGGATCCATTTCTTAAAGAACGAAGTGATTATAAGAAATGTGTGTATGGTGAAATAAGTTCTACAATAATATGTAAACAAAAAAAATCGCCCTCAGGCGATTTTTTTTGTTTCTCACAAAGTGTATGTTCTCACAGAAATTTGACAATTCCCATATATCCTGTAGTCTAAATTATATGATTAATCGTTACGAAATCATTACAACCTTTTTGAAGGTCCTTGTGAAAGGGTCGGTTTCAATGGTGTAGTAGTCTCAGTGACAAATCTCTCCAAGAAAACCGACCCGTCAGGGTCGGTTTTCTTTTTGAGGAATTAGTTATAACGATAGAAGTTCTTTGAAAAAATGGTTGTGATAAAAGGTGTGGTGGGGAGCATTGTTCGCCAATAGACCTTTTATTATTTATTAACGGAATGTCTAACTAAAAAAAGTGGAAACATGTGTGTACTATTAACTAGGAGTGGAAATAATGAAAGAAAAGGATTACCAGCAACTTGCTTGGAAGGTTCCATTAGTCAAGTAGGTTGTAGTTTTGAAGATGTGTCATTTAAAGTCTTTGATACTGCTGTGCCAAAAGAAGAAGGTAGAGGAGCTAAAGACAAGATTCATCCCTCAAATTATTTTTTCTTTGGGCTTCATCTTGCAAAAACAAGAAGAGTTTGTTCAAATGAAGAAATTACGCAGCTTATGCTATGGGCACGTCAGTATTACTACGGCTTTACGTTGAAGGACGGCTCTGTCGAGAGTTGGATTGGTAAAACAATCCAATTTAAGAAATGTAGCAATAGTCTACATGGACTTTGTATAGTAGAGGCACCGGAGGGTATGATTCTTACAACAGAATACCCTGCAGGACTTGTAGCATCAATTGATGCGATGTTACCTAATAATTAAAATTAGAAGGTAGTAACTACTTAGTAAGTTCCACGAATCTAAAGTTAAGGCCAGTCGAAGACTGCGCCTTTTCATTTTCTCTAATTATTTTAAATTGATCTTCATACGCAGGGAAAAATGCATCAGCTTCTTTGTCGCCTTCGACTAATGTTAAGTATAGTTTATCTGCAAGAGGTAACGCTTCGGTATAAATTTGTCCACCACCCATAATAAATATTTCTTTATCTGGAAAATTATTCTTTGCATAATCTAATGATTCGCTCAATGAATGTACTACAGTTCCGCCAGGTGCATTGTAATCGTCCTGTCGTGTTATTATGATATTCTCTCGATGTGGTAATGGGCGAAATTTCTCTGGAATTGATTCCCATGTTTTGCGTCCCATTATAACCGCAGTATCTTTCGTCCTTTCGCGAAAGAATTTCATATCTGCTGGTAGTTGATATAAAAGGTCATTTTTATATCCTAAACCACGGTCTTTTTCTTGTATTGCGGCGATAATGTTAATCATGTATGCTTCATTATATGTCAGATAAGACTGAAAGCAACTACGAACGACCTTCGTGGGATGAATACTTTATCGAAGTCATGGATGCTGTGGCTAAACGTGCTACGTGTGACCGCGGAAGGTCTGGTTGTGTTATAGCAAAAGATAAGCGTCTACTTGCAACTGGATATGTTGGATCACCAGCTGGTTGTGTACACTGCGATGAAGCTGATCATGAAATGCACACCGTAACACTTGAAGACGGTACCGAGTCTCGACATTGTATTCGAACAGCCCATGCTGAACAAAATGCTATTGCACACGCAGCTCGTGTCGGGATTGCACTAGAAGGTGGAACATTATACTGTAATATGGCGCCTTGTTATGTTTGTGCAAAAATGATCATTAACTCAGGGATTGTTCGTGTTGTGGCACGAAAGGATTATCACGCAAGCATTCGTAGCAAGGAAGTATTCAAAGAAGCTGGAGTTCAGTTTGAATTATTAAATGAAGATACACAAGATTACGATGATCAATAATATGAAAAAAGACTTAAAACAATTACAAAAAGATATTTTTCAAAACAAGATTGAAAAAGGATTTAATACGACCGATGTTGCTCTTGAATTTTGTCGTGCGCACGAAGAATTATCAGAAGCATTTAAAAAGCATAACCTAGGCGAAGACGGAGTAGGGGAAGAGCTTGCTGATGTTGCTATATTTTTATTGGGAATGTGTGAAATGCTTGGATATGATCTTGAGGACGAGCTAATACAAAAAATTGAAACAAACAAAAAGCGAGTATATGAAAAGACAATAAATGAAGATGGAAAAGAAATCTTTATTAGAGTTAAAACAGATGTTGATCCTTAGTAGATAATGTATATATTATGAGTATTGAAAATCCATTTGGTAAAGAAATAGAAAATAATTCAAGCATTGTTCCAGAAGGTGTAAACGAAGAATATTTTTGGGATGTGGTGAAAATAGTTTCAGGTACACAACCCAATCCGGTTAATTTTTACAAAAGAGGCAGTCATGCTGATCTTGGATCATTTGATAGAAGCAGAATGAAGTCTGGGTCATATGAACCCTATATAGAAACTGCAATTGCACAAGCAAAAGAAATAGTTTTAGATCCGAAGTCACATCTGTCTGAAGAAGTTTTAGAAAATTGGAAAAATACAAGCTTTACACGTAAAAGGGATCTTTTAGCAGAAGCATATAATCTAGAATTCCACCCTGATCAAACACATGCTAATTTAGGAGATAAAAATGGCGACAAAGAAAGAACTCAGCTTGATTAATTAATTTTTCAGATTAAACAGCAATAGGAGCTTTAATATATGGATGTGGGTCGTAATCTACAACTTCGAAATCTTCATATTTGAAATCAAATAAATCCTTTACATCAGGGTTTATTTTTAATTGTGGCGGTGTTCGAACTTCTCGATCTATCTGCTCTTTGGCTTGCTCAAAATGGTTTGTATATAGATGTGTATCACCACCAGTCCAAATAAAATGTCCCGGTTCAAGTCCAGTAACTTGGGCGATCATCATAACTAATATTGAATAGCTGGCAATGTTAAAGGGAACACCCAGGAAGAAGTCACAGCTACGTTGGTATAGCTGACATGATAATTTTCCATCGGCGACATAGAACTGAAAAAGGCAGTGGCAAGGTGGTAATCCTGATTTTGCCATCTCATCAATTTGTCCAACATTCCATGCTGACACAATAATTCGACGAGAGTTTGGATTATTTTTAATTTGGTCAACAACTTTTGAGATTTGATCCACATGCTCACCGTTTGGTGCTGGCCAGTTTCGCCACTGGTATCCATATACTGGTCCAAGTTCACCGTGTTCTTTTGCGAACTCTGAGTCATTTGCAACATTGTCTTCGTATTCTTTTAATCCATTTTTCCATTCATCACTACCTGTGTCAGGAATTTCTTTTCCTTGTTTTTCTAAATATGCTTTGTACGGCCACTCGCTCCAAATGTGTACGCCATTTTGTACTAAGTATTCAATATTAGTACTACCTTTTAAAAACCAGATTAATTCATGAAGAATACTTTTCATGAATACTTTCTTTGTCGTTAGAAGAGGAAAGAACTTTTGCAAATCAAATCGCATCTGTGTTCCAAAAATACTTTTTGTTCCCGTTCCTGTACGATCTTCTTTTAATTCTCCATTATCCATGATGCGCTTAAGCAGTGAAAGGTATTCATGGTCTGGATGTTCGTGGTATTCGTATGATTTCATATATAAGAATTATAACATATCAATAAATAAGGCTTATCTATTGACGCATAGTACAGGTTGCTGTATTCTCACAACAATCTCAGTTGAACCTTTAACAATTTACTCATGAAAAATGCATTTTTCTTCTTTCAAACATCTGCACTATTGGTGCTTGTTTTTTTTCTGCAGTCTACTACATCAGAACAAGACACTGGTGTTTATGGATATGTACCACTGGCTAACGCTAGGAATGTAGTGATTAGTTCTAAAGTCGACACAGTGTCGTTACAAATTTTTTGGCTTACAGAATCTCAGTTGCACAGGTGTTATGACGGTATTATTCCTGTCTTAAGTGACAAGAGTCCTAATTCATTAATAATGTTGAACGGTGAAGACGTTATGAATCTTAAAGACTTGGTTTTAAATATTAAGATAGTGCCACATGTAGCTTCAGAGCATCCTTATCTGAGACTTTTACCAGAGAAAATGATTTTACTATCGGGCGATAGTATTAATCTGAGTCCTGATGAAATTAAAGGATTTTTCCCACTTAAGGCTATAGAGTACGACCTTGATCAAAGCTCAAGATCATCTAAACAAGGCTATAAATCAAGACCTCATCCACCAAGGAGAGGTCTTTTTTGTTGTGTGGTTTAATTTTCACGTCAATCTTCCATATGGTATAGTAGACCCAGAATATACATATTATCGAAATTAACCATATATTTTATGAATTCAGAATTTATTAAAGATCAAGATAAAGACATATATGATGCATTGCAAGGTGAAGAGTTGCGCCAGGCTGAAGGCTTGGAACTAATCCCTTCAGAGAACTATGTATCGCATGCTGTGCTTGAGGCGAATGGTTCAGTATTTACAAACAAATATTCAGAAGGATACCCGGGGCGAAGATATTATGGTGGGCAAGAGTACACTGATGTTATTGAGCGAGTTGCAATCGAGCGTGCATGTAAAATCTTTAATTGTAAGTTCGCAAACGTGCAACCTTTATCTGGTGCTCCAGCAAACATGGCAGTGTACGCAGGACTACTAAAGCCAGGCGATACGGTTCTAGGGATGGACTTGTCGCACGGAGGTCATCTGACTCATGGACACCCTATGACATTTCCTGCAAAAGTTTTCAATTTTGTAACATACAAAATGAAAGATGCGGACACCGGTGAAATTGATTACGAAGAATTACGCGAAGTGGCGTTACGTGAAAAACCAAAGATTATTCTTGCAGGATTTTCTGCATACTCACGAGAGCTTGATTATAAAAAATTCGTAGAAATTGCAAAAGAAGTTGGTGCAATTACGGTTGCTGATATGGCGCATATTGCAGGACTTATCGCAGGTGGTGCGGCACGTAATCCATTTGATGATGGTTTTGATATTATTTCAACGACGACTCATAAAACATTACGTGGTCCACGTGGAGGAATGGTACTTGTTCGTGAAGATGAAGATTTGATCAAGAAAATTAACCGAGCTGTGTTCCCAGGGCTTCAAGGTGGTCCACATATGAATCATATTGCAGGAAAAGCAATTGCATTCAAAGAAGCTCTTGATCCAAAGTTCAAAGATTACGCTCAACAAATTTTGAAAAACGCTAAAGCAATGGAAGAAGTATTTTTGAATAATGATGTGCGCTTAATTGGTGGGGGAACAAGCAATCACTTGTTACTTGCTGATGTATATGGGTCATTAGGTGTGACAGGGAAAGAGGCGCAAACAGTATTAGATGAAGTCGGTATGACATTAAATATGAATAGCATTGCAGATGACCCTCGTAAACCACTTGATCCATCTGGAATTCGATTTGGAACACCAGCGATTACGACGCGAGGATTTAAAGAGGAAGAATGTAAACGTGTAGCAGAAATGATGATTGCTGTGTTGAAAGATAAAGATAATGATGAACTCAAAGAGAGTGTATTAAATGAAGTAAAACAATTAGCAGGGAAGTTTCCAATTCCAAAAAAGTTTATTTAATTTATGAATCTTAAAGATAAAATTGTAGTTATTACAGGAGCGTCAGGTGGGCTTGGAAAATCTCTTGCTATTTCTCTTAAGAACGAAGGTGTAACTGTTATTATTTCCTCTCATCAAAAAGATGAATTAAAAAAGACCGCTGATGATTTAGGTGTCGAATATATTGTTGCTGATGTTCGCGAAGAGGTTCAAGTACAAGATTTGTCACAACAGGTGATAGATAAGTTTGGGCGTATAGATATCTGGGTAAATAATGCTGGAGTATTCTACTCGTTTTCAAAGGGCGACACTGTTGTTGATATGGAAAAGGCAAATGATATGATGCAAACTAATTTCTTTGGAACATTATATGGTTGTCGTACAGCTTTGAGAAAGATGGAAAGTGGTTTAATTGTAAATATTTTATCGACTGCAGCGCTGGACTCGACTCGTGCAAAAGATGCAAAAATTTATGCTGCCAGCAAGTGGGCGACGCGAGGTTACTTACAAGCTATACAAGCACAAAATGATCACGTAAAATTTCTTTCAGTATATCCAGGTGGAACTAAAACTGATTTATATCGTCACAGCAAACCTGACAATTACGATGATTTTATGGAACCGGAATATGTTATTGAAAAAGTAGTTTCAAATTTAAAGATGGACGAACTAGAAGCTGAATTAATTATTAGACGACCAAATGCATAATATGAAAGGTAAGTTTATTGTATTCGACGGTAATGATGGATCTGGGAAACAAACTCAGGCGAAACTTTTGATTGAGCGTTTAGAAAAAGAGGGTCATAAAATTCGTATTATTGATTTTCCTCGATATTATGATAATTTCTTTGGTAAATTTATTGGTGAATGTTTAACAGGAAAATATGGTGACTTCATTGGTATTGATCCACATATTATTTCAGTAATCTATGCAGCTGATCGTTTTGAGTCGAGCAAAGAAATAAAAGAGTGGATCGACAAAGGCTATATTGTCTTAGCTGATCGCTATGTTTCAGCAAATCAAATTCATCAAGGTGGAAAAATTAAAGACGTAATTAAGCGACGACAATTTTTAGAGTGGCTTGAACGAATGGAATACGGAGCGTTTGATTTAGCAAAGCCTGATATGGTTGTATATCTTGATGTAACAGTTGATGTTTCTCTTGAAAATTTACGTAACAAAAAGGAAAAATATTCAGATGGAGATGTTGACTTGGCAGAAAGCAATCGAGAGTACTTAGAGAACTCACGTGAATGTGGTTTATGGCTTGCAACACAAAGTGACTCTTGGGAAAGTATTTCGTGCGCACTAGGAGAGGGTGGAATGAGAAGTATTGAAGATATTCACAATGAAGTTTATGAGGCAGTAAAGAAAATCATATGAGCAGTGAGAAGCAGGTGATCATTGTGGATGAACAAGATAATGAAATTGGTGTTGTGCCAAGAAGTGAGCATGATGCGCACATTTTTCGAGTTTCTGCATTATGGGTTACAAACTCGAAAGGAGAATTTTTACTTGCTCAGCGATCATTTGATAAAAAACATAATCCAGGAAAATGGGGTCCTGCGGTGTCAGGTACAATAGAGCAAAATGAAACGTATCTTTCTAATATTATTAAAGAGACAGAAGAAGAGATAGGTTTAACTCTCAAAGAGTCAGATATTAATTTAGGACCTAAAATTAGCAATCTAGATGATAAAAGTAGAGAGCATCACTACTTTACCCAGTGGTTCTTTTATCAAACAGATAGTAAAGAAGAAGATTTTAAATATGATCAAACGGAAGTTGCTAATGTTAAGTGGTTTACTAAAGAAGAGGTTGAGAAGTCTCTTAAAACATTTTTACCTAGCATGATGAGCTATATTAATAAATTTAATCAATAAATAAATATGCAATTTGACGAATATCAAAAAACAGCAGAATTAACAGCAAAATATCCTGATAAATATAAAATTCTTTACGGAGCAATGGGGCTTGGAAATGAATCAGGTGAAGTTTTAGGTAAGATAAAAAAATGGATGCGAGGAGATGACGGAGAAGGCGATATGAGTGAAGAGCGCAAGCAGGACCTAAAAGGTGAATTAGGTGATGTGTTATGGTATTTAACTATTTTAACTCGAGATCTAGGATTTACTCTGGATGAAGTTGCTGAATACAATAACAAGAAACTGCTTGATCGTTTAGAGAGGGGTAAGATTCAGGGAGACGGAGATACACGTTAACGTTCGACAGGGCGTAAATAATCAGTACTATTAGATATTATGTTTCAAGTTCCACGTAAAAAAGGAGAACGACAATTATTTTTTGCAGCGATTTTTATCGTCATAGTTGTCTTTGTGGTAGGAGCTGTATTTATTTCTCGAGGAGTGAGACAGGGGTTAGATAACATAGCGCCTAAACATGAACGTATCCGTGATAAAAAAGCCCAAGAGAAACAAGATTTGGTAGAGAAAAATTTAGCTCCACTATACGGAGTAGTTGCAGAAGGGCAGGCTTATATTCAATTCACAGGAGAGGATTTTAAAAAATTGTATGATAATTACGAATACGAACATGTTGGCAGTATTGATACAGCGCCAGAGATTACTGGTAACGAGCAAGCTGACGCACATATTCGTTCTATCGCTGAGTCTCGTGGATATAAATTACGTCCAGAGGCAACCGAGGTTTATTTAAAAAGTACCTTAGGGCAAAAACTACAATCAAAAGCAAAAGATGATTTCTTGCGACTACAAGCCGCGGGGAACAAAGCTTTGGAGTCGGAATTCATTCTAGCTTCTGGTTACCGACCTATTGAAAGACAGCGAGAAATTTTCTTGAAAAGTATCGAAGGTATCTCAAGTACAAAGATTATTAGTGGAGAAGCCGATGAAGAGATAAATGATATTTTAATTACTCGATCAATTCCAGGATATTCAAAACATCATACAGGTTATACTGTTGATATTGGGTGTGGAAACTATCTGTTAGATTATTCATTTGCTGACACAGAATGCTTTGACTGGTTGGCAGAGAATAATTACGAGAATGCAAAACGGTTTGGATTTATTCCTAGTTATCCAGAAAACTCTGGCAAGCAAGGTCCTGAACCAGAACCGTGGGAATATGTATGGGTAGGCGAGGAAGTACTACTTGCAGCACCATATTTAGATACAGAATAATATGAATATTTCAGAAATACTAAAACAAAAAATTAATGATGCATTAGTTAAAATTGAACTTACTGATATTAAATTTGTGTTGGAACATCCAGCAGATTTAACTCACGGAGATTATGCATGTAATGTTGCAATGGTTGCAGCAAATAAAGCTGGGACAAACCCTCGAGAACTTGCTGAAAAAATCGTTGCAGAAATTGAAACAGGGAATGAGATAGAGAAAATAGAAGTTGCAGGTCCCGGGTTTATTAACTTTACACTTACTCGTAAGTTCTTTACACGATCAGTAGAAGATATTTTGAATGCTGATAAATTTGGATCAAACAATTCTTTATCGGGGAAGAAGGTGATGATCGAATATACCGATATGAATCCTTTCAAGCAATTTCACATTGGCCACCTAATGACTAATGCTATTGGCGAATCACTTGCTCGTATTTATGAAGCAAGCGGAGCGACAGCAATTCGTGCGAATTACCAAGGTGACGTAGGTATGCATGTAGCCAAAGCAATCTATGGTATCCAACAATTAGGAGGTATGCCAGAAGCTACTGAACCACTGTCAGTACGTACTAAATTTCTTGGTGATGCATATGTCGCAGGGGCAAAAGCGTACGAAGAAGACGTGAGCGCAAAAGAACCTATTCATACAATCAATAAAGCTGTCTATGAGAAAGATGATACGGATGTAAATACAATTTATGCATTAGGGCGCGCATGGAGTCTCGAACATTTTGAAGAGCTATATGTAACCCTTGGTACTACCTTTAAGCATTATTTCTTTGAAGGGGAAGTATGGCAAGATGGTGTTGCTTTAGTAAATGAATATTTAGAAAAAGGAGTTTTTGAGAAATCTGAAGGTGCTATCGTATATAAAGGAGAGCAAGATGGATTTCATACACGTGTATTTATCAATCAGCAAGGGCTGCCAACATATGAAGCAAAAGACCTTGGTCTTATTAAACAAAAACTAGAACGTGAGCCAAGTATTGATACCTCAATTATTATTACCGGTAACGAGCAAGCAGAGTACATGAAGGTTGTAACTGCCGCAGCAAAACATATTTGGCCAGATCAAGTAGATGCTTGGCATCATGTCACACACGGTATGATGACAGGTCCTGGTGGAAAAAAAATGTCATCTCGAGCAGGTGATGTAATTACAGGTGAATCATTATTGAAAGAAGTACAAAATGTTG
>Ga0222670_1000089_pt1 | contig 41144 bp, 46 predicted proteins | sample AntAcemetagen732_FD_181148 | JGI IMG/M metagenome (GOLD analysis project Ga0222670, IMG submission 181148) | Saline water microbial communities from Ace Lake, Antarctica - #732 | ecosystem: Environmental > Aquatic > Non-marine Saline and Alkaline > Saline | place: Antarctica: Ace Lake... | reverse complement strand
GGACAAAAAAAAAATGAATTTAAAAAATGGAAATGATAAAAACAAATCATCTACAATGACAACTGCAAGTGAAAATTGTATTGCCAATGGAGATATTTGGAAAACAAAAAATCCAATGAAATCACAAAGATATCAAAATATGTTAAATAAAGTTAAAAATAATAAGTGGTCATTAAATATGATCACGTTTGATTTTCATACCGCAGAAATGTACTTTGTTGCGGTTCAAAATCAAAAACTTAGATTAAGATGGGTTCCAGAGAAGTATCGAAAAGAAGAAATGTGCTCAGTTGCTATCCATAATAATGAAATGGATTTGGTTGATGTTCCAACTGAATTAAAAACAGAAGAATTATGCTTAGTTGCAGTTCAAAACAATCCAAATGCTTTGGAATATGTTCCAACTAAATTAAAAAAAGCAAAAATATGTCTTGAAGCTGTTCAAAGCGATGGAAGGGTTTTGTATGATGTTCCAACCAAATTAAAAACGGCAAAAATATGTCTAGCTGCTGTTCAAAACTACGGATGTGCTTTAGAATATGTACCAAAAAGGTTAATAACCAAAGAATTATGCCAAGCGGCAGTAAAAAATGATAGTGTTGCTTTAGCATTTGTTCCTGATAAGTTTAAAAGTGCCATATAAATGTGACCAGGTTAAACAAATATTTTTAACAAATGTTTCATTTCATAAGTTGCCACTCGTAAATCATACTCATCATCTGTTTCATATTTATTTAAAATAATGAAACCAGGTATTCTTCTTTTGTTTATATCTGGATTTAGGCATAAAAAAGTTCATTGTCATAATCATGATGTATGGGAATAGATTCATGATATATAGGAATGGGTTTCATGTTAATTGTTTTCATGTTATTGTTTTATTTTGTTTTTATTGTTTTTTTGTCTAAATACTATGCCGAGCACATTTCACAAATTTCATATTCTTCTTCTGTTGCTTCTCTAATGGCACTCTTGGTTGCATCTTCTGGCTCTATTGTAAACTGCTGAGCACTGTGTGCCGCCTTGCGTCGCAAATAATAAATGCCAGTCTTGAGTCCCTTTTTCCACGAATAAATATGCATAGACCCAAGTGCGCGAAAGTTGGGCTCTTCCATTGATAAATTCATACTCTGGCTTTGACAGATAAACACGCCTCTGTCTGCAGCCATGTCAATGATATACTTGCTCGGAATCTCCCAAACAATCTTGTACTTGTTTCGCATATGCTCTGACAGACAAGTCAAGTGCTGCACCGACCCACGGTTCGCAATTATACTATTTTTTATCTTCTCGTCCCACATACCTAATGCAATGAGTTCACGCATTAAATACTTGTTAATCATCACAAACTCTCCCGCCACAGTTCGTCGGACATAAAGGTTGCTGGTAAACGGTTCAAAGCATTCGTTAAAGCCCAGTAACTGAGACGTGGATGCGGTTGGCATAGGAGCAACTAATAACGAGTTTCTTAGTCCGTGCTTTCTAATACTTTGCTTTAATACAAACCAGTCGTATCTGCCAGAACACATATCCGCACCGTTTTTCCACAAGTCAAACTGAAGCAAACCCTTGGATGCGGGTGAGCCTTCAAACGTAGAATACGCCCCACAATAATCGTCGTTAGCATCATGATGTCCTATGGTGCTCGTATTAAACAATTCAATGGCAATTTCGTTACTCTTTTCTAGTGAAGCATGGTAAATCGTCTCGAAAATCAAACGATTAATTTCTCTGGCTTCTTCACTATGAAATGCCACATCCATTAAAATAAAAGCATCTGCTAAACCTTGCACACCAATGCCAATAGGGCGATGACGCATGTTACTGCGTTTAGCTTTTTCCGTGGGGTAAAAGTTTATGTCAATAATGCGGTTTAAATTCAAAACAATTATCTTAACAATCTTGTGCAATTCTTCATAGTTGAACTCTTTTGTTTCTTGGTTCACATACATGGGCAAAGCAATTGACGCAAGGTTGCAGACCGCCGTCTCGTTTTTGTCTGAATATTCCACAATTTCCGTACACAAATTGGATGACCTAATTGTACCAAGATTTTGCTGATTCGATTTAGCATTACATGCATCTTTGTACAAGAAATACGGTGTACCCGTTTCCATCTGCGATTCCAACATTTTTAGCCACAATGCACGGGCCTTAATGGTTTTCTTAGCATACCCCTCAGTTTCGTACCGAGTATACAAAGCACAAAACGCTGCACTATGCGATTCAACTAAACCAGGGCACTCGTTAGGACAAAAGAGCGACCAATCCTCGTCTGCCACTACACGCTCCATAAACAGGTCCGAAATCCATAGTGCATAAAACAAATCACGACCTTTAGCATTTTCGTCGCCCTGGTTTTTTTTCATATCAAGAAACTCAAACACGTCTGCATGCCACGGTTCCAAGTAGATGGCAATAGACCCAGGTCGGCGGTTTCCCTGATTTACATATCGGGCAGTTTCGTTAAAAACACGTAGCATGGGAACAATGCCATTTGACATTCCGTTGTTGCCTTTAATAATACTCCCGCTAGAGCGAACATTGCTAATAGACAAACCAATACCACCTGAGTGCTTGGATATTTTTGCACAATCTTTAAGTGTATCATAAATACCATCAATACTGTCTTCTTCCATGGTAATAAGAAAGCAAGAACTAAGCTGAGGGTTAGACGTACCAGCATTAAATAAAGTTGGTGTTGCATGAGTAAAATGCTTCTGGGACATGTGGTAATATGTTTCTTCGACTTTATCTAAATTATCACCGTGAATGCCAAGGGACACACGCATCCACATATGCTGAGGTCGCTCTACAATTTGGCCATTAATTTTAAAGAGATAACTGCGTTCCATAGTTTTAAACCCAAAATAGTCAAACAAATAGTCTCGACTATAATCAATCAAGCCTTCCAGCCTTACTGAATGTTTTTCCACAATGTCCCATAGGTTAGCAGAAATAATTGGTGCTGTCTTAGTCAAATTATTTTTATCTTTATTGTGAAAAAGTTTGGACATGGTATCACAAAACGACGGCAACGTATTCTTATGAAGGTTAGATATGGATATACGTGCGGCTAAAACAGAATAGTCAGGGTGACTAGTAGATAAAGACGCACACTGCTCGGCCATAAGTTCGTCAAGCTTGGTGGTTGGAATTTTATCAAACATCTGGCCAATAACTTTCATTGATAATGACGAATAGTTGATGCTACCCGCAATACCACACTCATTGCCAATTTTTTTAATTCGCCTTAGAATCTTGCCAAAAGCAACCTCCTCAAACTCTCCGTTTCTCTTGAGCACTCTCATTTCATTATTGCTACTTGGAGAACTTGTGGATTCGGTGTTGGTTGTTGTGTTCATTCTTCTGGCTTTTTCTTTAGTCTTAACTATCTTTTATCAAGCAATGTTTTTAATTCATTTTTTTTATTTTTATTTGTGTTAAAAATGATTTTTGTTGTTTCTATAAAAACATCACAAAAAACTATGAATGTCCAATTACCCATGTGTTTATTAGATTGGATACATCCAGATAAAATAAATTGGAGTGGATTGTCTAAAAATCCGTCAGAAAGTGCTATACAGTTGTTAGAAAAAAATCAAGATAAAATAAATTGGTATATGTTGTCTCAAAATTCGTCTGCTATGCACTTGTTAGAAAAAAATCAAAATAAAATAAATTGGAGTGCATTGTCTGCAAATCCGTCAGCAATGCATTTGCTAGAAAAAAATCCAGATAAAATTCATTGGATGTGTTTGGCTAAAAATCCGTCAGATATACGGTTGCTAGAAAATCCAGATAAAATAGATTGGGATTTGTTGTCTCAAAATCCGTCAGAAGGTACTATAAAGTTGCTAGAACAAAATCCAAATAAAATTAATTGGATAAATTTGTCTAGTAATCCGTCAGCAATGCAGTTGCTAGAAAAGAATCCAGATAAAATATATTGGTTTTATTTGTCTCGAAATCCGTCAGCCATGCACTTGTTAGAAAAAAATCAAGATAAAATAGATTGGTATATGTTGTCTAGGAATACGTCAGAAGGTGCTATGCGGTTGCTAGAAAATAATCCAGATAAAATAGTTTGGGAAAGGTTGTCTATAAATCCCTCAGCCATGTACTTGCTAGAAAAAAATCCAGATAAAATAAACTGGTTTTGCTTGTGTAACAATCCGTCAGAAGGTGCTATACGGTTGCTAGAACAAAATCCAGATAGAATTGATTGGAATTGGTTGTCTGCAAATTCATCAAAAGATGCTATGCAGTTGCTAGAAAAATATCCAGATAAAATAAATTGGCATCGTTTGTCTCAAATTCCGTATATATTTAAATATGATTATAAACAGATGAACCTGAACTGTATGTTGTTTAAAGAAGACTTAATGAAAAAAATATTTCATCCTCGCAATATACCCAAGTTTAAAGATTGGAGGATTGATGGATTTGACTCTGATTTAAATTAAATTGCAAACAAATTATTGTTTTTTAAATATTACATATACAATCAACATATTAGTTCCAATTAAAATAAACTGCTGTAGCACTACTAAAAGACTTGACAGTTTTGTAGCAGGGCTCAAGTCACTAATACCCACTCCTGACTGAATTGTTGTGCTTAAAGATAAAAAATCAATATACTGTGGGTCACGAACAGTATTGTCATCAAACTTAAAATTCAACCCTTCAATGACATAATAAACCAAAGAAAATAAAAAAATTATAAAAATGTGAAACAAAAAAGACGAAATTACATACTTCATTAAAACGTTTGTTAGTTACTAACTATATTATCTGTATAAAATTTAACAAATAATATTTATATATCAAAATCAAACCCATTAACTCCCCAATCTTTAAACTTGGATATATTGCGAGGATGAAACCGATTCTTCATCAAGTCTTCTTTAAAGATTAAACAGTTATATTTCATTTTTTTATAATTATAAGTGAATATATGCAGATTACTAAACAAACAATTCCAATTTATTTTATTTAAATTCTTTTCAAATAACCACACAGCACCTTTTGAGGTATTATTAACCAAACATTGCCAATCTATTTTATCTTGATTCTTTTCTAGCAACTGGATAGCACCTTCTGATGGATTACTAGACAATTCACTCCAATCTATTTTATCTTGATTTTTTTCTAACAACTGCATAGCATGTTTAGACTTATTTCCAGACAACATCCACCAATTTATTTTATTGAAATTTTTTTCTAACAACTGCATGGCACCTTCTGAGGTGTTTGAAGATAAATTAAACCAATCTATTTTATCTTGTTTTTTTTCTAGCAACCGCATAGCACCTTCTGAGTTATTGCGAGACAATGCATGCCAATTTATTTTATCTGGATTATTTTCTAGAAACTGCATGGCTGACGGATTTTGAGACAACATATACCAATTTATTTTATCTGGATTCTTTTCTAGCAAGTGCGTGGCTGACGGATTACCAGACAACCAATCCCAATTTATTTTATCTGGATTTTTTTCTAGCAACAACATAGCACCTTCTGACGGATTTTTGGACAAATTATACCAATCCATTTTATTTGGATTTTTTTCTAGCAACCGCATAGCACGTTTTGACGGATTTTTGGACAAATTATACCAATCTATTTTATCTTGATTTTGTTCTAGCAACTGTATAGCACTTTCTGACGGATTTCTAGACAAACCATACCAAGTTTTTATTTTATTTGGATTTTTTTCTAGCAACTGCATGGCAGCACCTTCTGACCGATTCAAAGACAAATACTCCTTTTCCCACTTAATATGAGTTGAACCGATCCAATCCAATAAACACATTGGCAATTCTACATTCATGTTATTTCTTATAACTAACAAAAACTGTTTATATTAATTAATTAATTATTATTTTGTTAGTAAGAATAATTTTTAACTTGTTTTATGTTTTTACTGGTTTGATATTTGATGTATTTTGCTCATTTCAAAATATTTGCATGTCTTTACTACCCCATTGTCAACATAACTTATTGCAAATAAGTCTGGTTTGCATGATACCCATGGCTGTATATCTGCATACTGTTTAGTCATGGAACAGCAGTCGGCGAATTTTACCACATACTGCTCTAAATCGGCAGACATGGAAATAATTTGGGCTTTTACTCGCTTGTGCACTCGCTTGCACTTGTGCACCCAGACAAAGTCTCCTACTACATATTTTGTGACGGCAACAGCTTGCTGGATTAGGGTAGGGGGTTCCATAACTTCACAATCCATTTGATAAAGCAACTCGGTATTTTTATCAGAGCAACCATAACAATTTGACACAATGGACGTTTTTAAGTTTTTACTGGATTGGTCATAGTCAGGTTTCACTTGACCACGTCTTAAAGGTTGTTTCGCCTTGATGCGGTTTAAATATCGCTCGTAGCAGTTATGCTTGATATCGACGCCGATTCCGCCAGGTGACCCAGCACCAGGTCTCATTCTGGTAATAGTGTAACGCGTACTACTTTTTCCAGGGTTGGCAGTTACTACTTTTTGCACATGGGGTATTTTGCGGTCACTCATTTGATTCCAGTTGACTCCGCCTCCACCTATATATGTCGACCCAGAGTTGAGAATTGTTTGGGTTTTATCATTGGCTTTTTCATAAACAGATAGTGCTGCTAAATTCATGGCGTATAAAGATGACGCAACACGTACAGTGTTTTGGATACGTTTAAGACGCTGGTATTGTGCAGCTGGAGAACTGGATGACTTGAGAGCATTAGTTTTACCTGATGCACGACACATAGTTGGTGTTTCGCAACAAGGGGTTACTACTCTTGATATATTGTTAAACTCGTCATAATCCATTGTTATTTATTTTTCCTTTGGTTATAGTAATAAAATATTTATTTTATTACTTTTTATTTAGTTATCTTACTTTGTAATCTTATTATTTTTTTATTTAGTTATCTTGCTTTGTAATCTTATTATAACACTCTTTACACTGGTATAATTGATAATCATTAATTTCCAACATATGTATTAATTGATTTAATTCCTTTAATCCATTTGCATTTATGTTTGATAAAAGAGTTATATTATTATACGTATTTACCAGTTGTATTATATTATTTATAAGTGAAGACAGTTCTTCCTTTTCAATTTGTTCATCCAATAGGATTGTATTTATAAATATTTCACTCTGAATATCTTGGCAAAATTGTTTTAATTCGGCAATTGTGATTGGATTAGGATTTATTATTACTTATTTATAATAACTTGTCTCTAATACATTAACAACAAAAAACAAATAAATTAAACATTATTGAAAATTAATCTTATTAATACTGCACTACAATTTCTTGGTTGCACATGTTGCACTTGAACAAACTCCAATCATCAATAGACAGGCTGTTCACTAAATCTTTGAATTTATTTATACTTAAATCTGACATATTTGTCAATATTTAACAATTCTACTAATGTTTTAGTTTGAGTTATAATTTCATTTAAATCAGAATGGGTTTTTTTTAATGTTGTTTGAATTTTTTTGTCCATAATATCTTGATAAAATGTTTCCACGTCTGTAATGGTAATGTTTGGATCACCTCCACACTTGACATGAGCTGTTAAAATGCACACCCTGGATATAGCATCATAAGTGGTAGCACAATCATAACATATTGACTCTTCATATTCATTACACGTTACGTCATAATCGTTAACCATTTCTTTACAATTTGCACAATAATCTCTTCGAGTTATTTATTATTACTTATTTAATATAACTTGTTTATAATATATTTTTACAAAAAAAACAAATAAAGCGTGTAAAATATGTAAAAATATAAAACCTATAAGAAAATAATGAAGCAGATAAATTATATTAAGCCTCCCAATTGTGACAAATTGTTTAAAAAACTTGAAGGATTTCAATTTACTAATTGTCAAAATTACAACCCTATTTACGAAATATTTTTTAATCTCTCTCCCCAAAACTACAACCAGATTCATCTTAACCACAAATATCACCTGATAGACATTCTCAGTACAGAGTCTTCCACAAACCAACATAGCGTTTTTAACTCAGTCTTGCAAGATTGTGCATCTTGTCCTCCTAATACTTTAGAAACTAACACTCTTATAAAACATCAAAACATTAAAAACACGAAAAAACCCTACACATTTAAGCAAAACATCTTTGTAAAAATTGCTCCGCTTCTTGACCCTTTGCATTTTATTTCGGGAAAATATGATGTATCTAAAACAGATACTTTTACCAAGTTTTTACCTGTACCTGCTTGCATGTTAACCGATAAACATATTTTACCTAAAGAAGAGATTAAGGTAAATGACGTAAATAACGTATCTTATGTAGACGGGTTTTTTTCTTTTTTGTCAAATCAGTTAGTTGAGAATTTTCATTTTACAAATGGAATCAAGTACTATGGATCATTTTTAAGCGTAAAAAAGAATTTCATGTTTAACATTGCAGATGACATTCATTATTTAGTTGATTGTGACTTTTTTAACACTAATCAAAAAACAATGTTTGAGGTGCAAGACTATAGCCACCTTATTGAGACAGAAGAGCCTAAACCTCGACTTAACTTGAAACCACTTGATTCATATTCTGATGCTGTTTTATCATTTGATGACGTTAGTACAGTTGATGTTGACGTTGATACTAAATCCAAAGCAATCTCCATACAACAGCAAACAGAATCAGTGCTATTAACTGCGGATGAAAATACATCATTTGCACCCAAGTTGTCATCGGCGTCATCTGGCACATCTTGTTCCACTATTTCGTCAACATCAAGTAAAAGTGGCAATAGCAATGAAAATAGTGATGATGATACTAACGAGGATAGTGACGATGATACTAACGAGGATAGTGACGATGATACTAACGAGGATAGTAATGATAATTGTTCATCCGATAATGATGAAGAAGAACAAATTTATGCTACAATACCCCAGTTTCCAGTGCAACTTATTTGCCTAGAAAAGTGTGTTGAAACTCTGGGTGATTATACTGATAGCAAAAAAATATCTGACGCCGAATGGTTTGCTATTCTCATGCAAGTAATTATGAGTTTAGCCGTGTATCAAAAAACATATCATTTTACACACAACGATTTGCACACCAACAATATTATGTACGTAGAAACTAAGAAAAAGTTTATCTACTATCGTTATAACCAGGTTGTGTATCGTGTGCCAACATTTGGAAAAATATATAAAATAATCGATTTTGGTCGTGCTATATTTGACTATCGTGGCAAGCGTTTCTGCTCAGACTCTTTTCAAAAACATGGTGATGCTCATTCTCAGTACAATACAGAGCCATACTTTGACGACAGTAAAGTAAGAGTTGACCCTAACTATAGTTTTGATTTGTGTCGCTTAGCTTGCACTGTTTTTGACGACCTACTTAATGTAGATTTTTCGGGTGAGTGCTCCATGACAGAATTGGTGACTAAAACAAACAACCCTGTCGCTAAATTAATTGCAGACTGGTGCACGAGCGACGACGGAAAAAACGTTTTGTACAAAGATAATGGGGATGAAAGATACCCCGATTTTAAGCTGTACAAGATGATTGCAAGACGTGTCCACAAGCATACGCCCCAGGCTCAGCTACTAAGACCCGAGTTTAAACAATTTGAATGTAAAAAAAATCAAACCGCGCCTAAGGACATGCCATTTGTAAATATTGATGCCATGGAATGTTACGCTTAAGTTTACGACAGCCGAATATTTTACATTAAATATAAAATCCATTAACTCCCCAATCTTTAAACTTGGATATATTGCAAGGATGGAACCGATTCTTCATCAAGTCTTCTTTAAAAATTATTTAAAATAATTAAAATCAAAATGAATTGTAATTATAACGTTTATAATAAGAACAAAGATGAGCGAGGATATTAGCACGGACATTAACGATTATACCATACAGGAGTTATATGATATTTTGGATTTAAACAGCGAAGATGTGATTGTGAACGATGTGGTCAACTCAACCGATCAAGATATACAACGTTATACCCAAGAAGGCAACCAGGAAATGGCCACATTTTTTCAAGAAATCAAAACCAGATTGGTTGACGATTTAGAACAGCAAACGGCTGATGACAATAATCAAACTGACCAATGGATGAAATACCAAGCTTTGCCTCAGTCAAATGATGTTCAGCGTGACAAAGTAACTAACCGTGTGCAAAAGATTGATGTCTTGGAAAACCAACAACAAGTACCCATGAATCGTAAACATCTTGGTGTCAACAACAACTTTAATGTAAGCGTGGCTCAAGACACACTTAATCCCAACTTAACAAACTCAACAACTCGGTTCATTAATCTGGACAGCCAGTTTCGGCAGGCATCAGGTGGTATTGACACAAGTTCCACTGACTATACACTTGACTTGTCTGACCCTTTAAACAATGTGCTAAATATGCGTCTGTATTCATTTCAAATACCTTATACATGGTATGTAATCGACAACCAGTTTGGCAATACATGTTTGTGGATTACTAATTATGAGGTCGCTTACCAAGTCTCAATAACACCTGGCAATTATTCGGCCGCTGATTTTGTAGTTGAACTTAACGAAGCCATAATTAGTCGGGCTGGATTTAGTTGGACTAATTCTACATATCTTCCTGCAACCTTTAACAAAGCAAATGGCAAAATTACTATTATGTTGGATGGAGGAAAAGACCCTGGTGGGTTTATTATTTCTACTGTAATAACTACATTTGACAAAACTGTTAACGCATACTTTACATTTTTTGATTTTTCTGGGCAAAAAAACTGCATGGACGGACCATCTTGCACAGGAAACAAAGACATGACGTTTAACAACACACTTGGTTGGCTCATGGGTTACCGCTTGCCAATTGTGCCTGTTTTAACTACGGGAAACACTGGTATCGGCGTCTTAGATTTAAACGGACCCAAGTATTTTATCTTTGTATTAGATGACTACAACCAAAATCACATTAACAATGGCGTGGTTACTATTACAGAATTGTCAACATCGCTTGCGGTTCCGTCTTACTACAACCCGACGCAACCGCACGAGTGTACCGTGGATACAAATGCATCCGTGTTATCAAATGCACAAATTATGGGGGACTTTGCTTTGGATAATATTGCAAATGGAGGTGGAACGTTTTCTACACCCAATGCTATCGGCAAAACTAACGTGAGTTACGGAAAAACTGCGACGGTTTTGCCCACTGCACCTCGGACTCTAACCCAGTCTCAGCTATACACGATAAACGAAATTACTAAAAATCGCGAGAAAAATACGTCATATCGTGGTAAAGCTCCAAACAACTCCGACACGTTTGCCATTATTCCAATAAAAATGAGTGGGTCGGCTGAAACAGGAGGAATGTATACAGATTTTAGCGGGTCGTTGCAGGATAATAAGCGAACGTACTTTGGACCAGTTAATATTGACCGTATGCGGGTCAAGTTAGTGGATGACCGTGGATATACGGTAAATCTACATGGGGCAGAGTGGTGTGTCACGATAATTGCAGATGTGCTGTATCAGTATTAATTTTACTTTTAAAAAACAATATAAATAAATAGTTATAATACTAATTAGAATGACTAACCAAGTATTTTGCGTATTTGCGAGCAAGGATGATAGTGATTTTTATTTACAGTTTGTGCTTTTACACACATGTTGTTCTTTGGAGAGAGCTATGGAAATTATTCGCGAACGTAACGCATGTGACCAAAATAAATATGAAAGAGATAACCATATTTTAAATAAGCCACTAATAACATCGTGTTATGGTGATCTCAGCCAGGAAAACGATTATACTTATGTTGGTCTAAGAACTGATTGCGTTGAAATTAACGAGGGTAACAGGTTTGGTGGATTTTACGGATATTTGGTTGAACGAATGATAATGGAGTAATACTAGTGGATTGTAATTAAATTAAAAAAACAATATAAATATATTTTGTTAAATTAACTAATTACTTTAAATGACACGAAGAGATAATTGCCCAATATGTCATAATTACGTTGGCGACGATGAACCAACTTGTTCTTCATGTGGTGAGTCATATTGTTATAATTGTTTAGGAGAAAAACATATTGCAACTGTAAAATATCATCATATGATTAAATGTAGAGAAGAATATGAACGTTTAGAATACAATTGTCCAAACTACGAATACAAACATTTAGAATACGAACGTTTCGAATTAAAATGGCAAATGTTTGCATTTGGACAAGACATTGGGTATGAGTCTTATGATTATGATGATTCTTTTGAAGAGTTTACATGCAATTCTTGTATAGAAGTGGAAAAAATTGATTGTGAAAGAAATAAAGAACTTGAAAAATTAAAAACCGAAATCAAAATGTTAAAAGCAATAATTAAAGACCAAAAGTAAAAAACAATTGTTTTTTATTTAATTATGTTATACGATACGATACTTCTATCTAAATACTATTACTTTTGACTCTTTGGTCTACAAGGTCTTGCTCTCGCAGTTCATTCCAAATAGCAAGACGAATTTCTTTTTCCGCTACTTCAGCCAAGGCCTTTTTACTAGCTCTGATTGCCTGGGTAATTTTGTCTTCTTCCGCCAACATCTTACGCTTAGCCTCAGCCCTTGCGTCTCGGTCATCTACGTGTTTTTGCACAAACCAGTACTTACCAGCCTGCTTATTGTGGAAAAACTTGTTGCCCATTTTGGTTCTTTCTAAGTCAAGAATAAAGTTAGACACTGTGTCACTGCAAAACCACTTTTCAAAGTGTACAATAGCACTGTAGTATTTGCATCCTGTCTTAAAATCCGTCTTTTCCAAAGGATATACCTTTGAAACAACACCATATCCTTCTCTGTAAAATGCCTCAGTAATGTAATCAACCTCTTGACCTGGTTCTAAGTACACTTGGTTTAATTCTACACGGGGAAGAAACAAAGAGACACAAGTTCTAGGAGTTTGGTTATCTGATAACATATTTAAAAGTTATTAATTGGAGTTATTGTAATTATTATTCAAATTGAATTGTGTAATAATTAAAGCAAATTAATTATTTCATTTTTATTTTTTTATTGGTTTTTTTATTTTTTTATTAAATTAAAAATGATATTTATTAAACACTTGTGCAATATATCATTAAGATGAATGTTGAATTACCAATGTGTTTATTAGATTGGATTAATACAGATAAAATAAATTGGGTATATTTGTCTGCAAATACATCCAAATGTGCTATACAAATGTTAGAAAAAAATCCAGATAAAATATATTGGGAAAAATTGTCTGTAAATCCGTCAGAACATGCCATGCAGTTGCTAGAAAAGAATCAAGATAAAATAGTTTGGTGGGGGTTGTCTAGAAATTCGTCAAAATATGCTATACAAATGTTAGAAAAAAATCAAGATAAAATAGTTTGGTGGGGGTTGTCTATAAATTCGTCAAAATATGCTATACAAATGTTAGAAAAAAATCCAGATAAAATAAATTGGGAAGAGTTGTCTCAAAACTCGTCAAAAGGTTCTATGCAGTTGCTAGAAAAGAATCAAGATAAAATAGTTTGGTATGCCTTGTCTCGAAACTCGTCAGAATATGCTATACAAATGTTAGAAAAAAATCCAGATAAAATAGATTGGTATTGGTTGTCTAGAAATCCGTCAGAACGTGCTATGCAGTTGCTAGAAAAGAATCCAGATAAAATATATTGGCAAATGTTGTCTGAAAATCCGTCAGAACGTGCCATGCAGTTGCTAGAAAAGAATCCAGATAAAATAGTTTGGGATTGGTTGTCTATGAATTCGTCAGAAGGTGCTATGCGGTTGCTAGAAAAAAATCAAGATAAAATAAATTGGGATCAATTATTTAAAAATCCGCATATATTTAAGTATGATTATAAACAAATGAAAATAAGCTGTATGTTGTTTAAAGAAGACTTAATAAAAAATAGATTTCATCCTCGCAATATACCCAAGTTTAAAGATTGGAGGATTGATGGCTTTGACTCAGATTCTGATTTGGATGAAAAATAATTATTGTTATTAAACATTTCGAATGCAAAATGTCGCTTGATATGTGTTATTTTTTACTTTTTATTCATTTTATAAAAAAATGAATTATTTATTTTACAATGTTTTCTTCAAACATTTCTTACACTATTAATGGATTCTTTAAAAAACACAATCACGTCACTATATGTAACCGGAATTCACGTCGGAACAAACGAGCAGTACATTCATAAAATATTTACCAAGTTAGGAAGAGTGTATAAAATAAAGTACTACCAAGGGACAACAACCGCACATGTTCATATGAAGTGTTGGTGGAATAAAACCGAACACATTAAGTCTTTTGCAGACAAAATTGAAACTGGAGTTACTGTGCCAGTTGTCTATAACCTAATATATTATTGGAATATTGGACTGTTTAATCCAAACAGTAAAATTGGAAAAACAAACAAAAACATTGAAATACAAGAATTATTAGAGTTTACAAAAAAGTTTGGAATTAATATAAATCCCACATCATCTTCTTCTTTAATTCAAGACAATGTAAATAACTCTATACTTTATAAAGATCCTCATTGTATTACATCCAATTAACTTTTTTAATTTTTTGTGTGCTAGTTTATATAATAATTAAATATTAATATATATATATATTAGCAGAATAGCTCAGAGGTAGAGTGTTGGTTTCATAATCCAAAGGTCAATGGTTCAATCCCATTATCTGCTACTTTTTTTGCTTTTTTTTTATATTTAAGAATATTGTGTTTTTCAGCCTATGTTCTGTATAATTATTGTTTTATATACAATGTAAAACAATATTACATTGTACAATCATGTATTAATATAACTTAGCTTAGCTTAATTGGTAGAGCGACGGACTGTAGTTCCGTAGGTCGTTGGTTCAATTCCGACAGCTGAGACATTTTTTATATTTTTTTATATTTTTGTTTTAATTTACAAATAATATTGCGTTACTTTAGCAATACCAATAATGGGAAAACAAAACACTCGCAAAAATAATCCTTGGATAAGATTCGTAAAAGCTACGTGGATTGACATGAAAAAATCCAACAAGGATGTCAAATACAAGGACGCCATGAAGGAGGCTGGCAAACGCTATAAGAAAAAGGGTGGTGCTATGTACAGCAGTGGCGTGGCGGACAATGCAGCCGCAGTTAAAGGTGGAGGACATTTAACTGATTCCGCTGATCTTAATGATGATGCATCTCATGCTGATGAAAATCTTACAAAAGCGTCTATGGGTGGCCGTCGTCGTCGTCGCCGTAAAAGTACCAAGAAAAAGTCTCACAAAGGAGGTCGTAGAGGTCGTAAAAGTCGAAAGTCTCGTAGAGGTCGTAGATAAAAAAATAAAAAGCCTTTAAATTTAAAAATGATTTATAATATTATCATGTATTGTTATTATCTAAATCATTTATAAACTCAACAACCATGTCACTTTGTCATATGCTTAAAATGATTGGTCCTAATCCAGGAGAGGATATGGATATGGATATGGATATGGATAATATAACAACATTTTACAATGGATCTTTTATACTATTGTCCAATATTTGGTTTGGAATTTGTCAAATGGTTGATATGATTGGTCCTAATCAAGGAAATGATATGGATAATCAAGAAAATGATATGGATGATCAAAGAAATGATATGGATGATCATAAAATTGATCCCGTAATAAAACTACTAGCAGATTTATACATTCCAACTGAATATGAATTAACACTAACTAGGAGTGAACAATACAAATTAATATCTAAATTTATTGAACTATAATTAGTTAATTTGATAAAAAATATAAAAAATATAAAAATATAAAAAATATAAAAAATATAAAAACAATGAGATTATCTCTTTGTTTTTTATTTAACATAAAGATTATTATATCACATATAATTGATAACTAGCCAAAACAATTATATATACGTATAATAAATATAAATGTTTACTAGAAGATTTGATGACCCATGTCGCATTGTTAAAGATAATCAAATAACAACTGAGCCTGGGAGGTACATGCTTGACACACCTGGAAACGGTTCCAAACCCTTTTATATGGAAGACCCTCAAATTATTCCCCAAAAATGGGCAGGTAACCTATGGACCCATAGTGTCGACATTCAAAGTTCCATGCTTGGTTTAGACAAAACTGTGAATCGCGATTGCCTCATTACCACTGGCTCAAACTGCGGTCGACCATTAAAACCCGAAATTATTGCACGTCCAATTGACTACCCTACCAGTCGAGCTTTAACCACCGATCAATCACGCGCTACCGACCCAGCGTGGATGGTGCGAGATATGGATCAAAGTTATCGCACACCTCTTATGTCCAACTGGCAATCCAACGACCGCATATTTCAGCAATTTCAGTACGACAGTAGTAGTCGCATCGCAGAAAAAGATGGATTTGTTCGCCAAACGTTTTGTGTTCCAACAGATACCAACTTTTACGGATTGCCTAGCAACTCAATTAACTTGAGCAACTCTTCGCACAGCAACTTTTCTGCGTCTAACCAAAAAATATAAAAATGCGTTAATATTGTTTAAATAGAATCCAAATAAACTATAAAATGAATAATTCTGTTTTATATTATAGCAACAACTGCCCTCACTCTGCCAAATTACTTCAATATCTAAAAAAGACCAATATGGCAACCAAGTTTCAATACATTTGCATAGACAACCGTGTAAAAGAAGCCGATGGCAAGGTCAAAATTGTTTTGCAAAACGGAGCCAAGGTTATTATGCCACCAACCCTCACATCCATCCCTGGTCTTATGCTTTTAGACCAAAACTTCCGGATTCTATACGGTGACCAAATTTACAAATACATTGAGCCCAAACAACAAGAAGAAACTCGCGAGGCAACCCAAAATAACATGGAGCCGAGTGCATTTGCCTTTGGTGGATCAGGATCTATCGTGTCTGACAACTTTAGTTTTTTAGATCAGGATTTAAAAGCAGAAGGAAACGGCGGCACACGTCAAATGCACCACTACGAAAGTCTAAACCCTGACCAAAACCAGCAAAACAATCTTGCCGCTCGTCCAGGAAACGACAACATTAAAGACTCTGGTAACCGATTGCGTGACGGAGATGTAAATACCACATATAAACCATTGTAAGTTACTTAATACAAGGTTTACCTGTACAACGGTCGCTACCACAGCTATATTTAGAATTTTTCAATGTGTAACTGTACTTTTTAGGACACGAACTAACAAAGAAATCAATGAGCAGTATAATTTTCTTGTAAAAAAATTTGTATGTATGGAAGGTATTAGGTTTATTATTTTACTCATTAAATTAACTAATAAATTGTATTTATATTAATATCGAAACACTCAAACCCATTAATCTTCCAATTTTTAAACTTGGGTATATTACAAGGATGTTATCTATTCTTCATTAAGTCTTCTTTAAACAACATACAGTTCTGTTTCATTTTTTTATAATCGTAAGTGAACATATGCGGATTTTGAGACAACCAATACCAATTTATTTTATCTTGATTCTTTTCTAGCAAATGCATTGCCGACGGATTACTAGACAAATGATGCCAATCTATATAATCTTGATTTTTTTCTAGCAAATGCATTGCCGACGGATTTGTAGACAACATACCCCATTGTATTTTATGTTGATTTTTTTCTAGCAAGTGAATTGCTGACGGATTCTCACACAACATATACCAATCTATTTTATCTTGATTTTTTTCTAGCAAGTGAATTGCTGACGGATTCTCACACAACATATACCAATCTATTTTATCTTGATTTTTTTCTAGCAAGTGGATTGCTGACGGATTTCCAGACAACCAATGCCAATCTATTTTATCTTGATTTTTTTCTAGCAAGTGCATAGCACCTTTTGACGGATTTAAAGACAAATAAACCCAATCTATTTTATCTTGATTCTTTTCTAACAACTGTATAGCTGACGGATTACCAGACAATTCACGCCAATGTATTTTATCTTGATTCTTTTCTAGCAATTGTATTGCTGACTTATTGCTAGACAAATTACCCCAATGTATTTTATCTTGATTCTTTTCTAGCAATTGTATTGCTGACTTATTGCTAGACAAATTACCCCAATCTATTTTATCTTGATTCTTTTCTAGCAATTGTATTGCTGACGGATTTTCACACAAATATTTCCAATCTATTTTATATTGATTTATCCAATCTACCAAACACATTGGTAATTCCACATTCATTGTGTTTTTGATATCTTTTAGTTAGACTTTTTATTTCATTTTTTTCGTAATATTTCCACTACAAACTTGTCAATAAATTTATTTTGGTTTTTATTTTATAAACCATATTAATAAGATTTATTTTGAATCTTTTATGCATTTTACTAGCAAACCTGTTACTAATAATAGTTTTACGATAATCTTTACATTCTCACGATACTGTGTATCATATTGTTGCTGAGCATCAATTGCCATTTGTTCTGCTCCATTATCCGCATTTGTTAGTTGTGTTTTATTTTTTACAGTTTTTCCATAGTTTATTCGTTCCCCCTCTACCCGATTTGTTGTATTTGACATTTCTCTTTCAAGTTGCACGATTTGTTTTTCTAAAGACAGTTGTGTCTTGTGCAAAGTATTGTTTAACGTAGAAATTTGATCTTTAATATTGTTGAAAAAGTTGTGAAACTCATCTACTTCGGGGTTTTTGTGGTACATAACATAATACTTTTCAAAGTCGGTTAGTAAAGCAGGCAACTGCGATTTTGCTGTTTGAATAACTTGGTTCGCATCGCTATTATTATTAAGTTTCATTGTCTTGTTCTTTGTTTACTTTTTTATTTTATTTTATCAAAGAGTTTTACCAAAGATACATATGACTGAGTATTTTCGGTGTATAATACCCTTTGTTTTTATTAATTTCTTTTTTTATCGCAGTTTTACGATTTTTGGTTCCTGAATGTCTTGAAAAGTAATTTTGCATCCGTTTTTTGGTCAGATGATTTTTCTTTTTGTAAAGTTTTAACGGTGTACGGTCTTTGTACTGAGCATATCGTCTATCACCAAAATGCAGTGTTCGAATTTTCTTTGTTTTTTTATTCTTAACTAAAGCTGTGTACTTTTTTGGAAATGGGCCTTTTTTAAACTGAACAATGGTTTCTTTCATTTTCATTTGTTTCTTTCTCGTTATTATTAATATTATAATATTATAATACAAGAATGGGAAAAAAACTGGAACGATGTGCCAATGGAACACGGCGAAATAAAAAAACAAAAATATGTGAAGGTACATTACCACAAATAACCATGTCCAAGTATTTTGAAATTGTCAAAACACTGCTGAAAACTAGCAAAGTATATTATTCCAACTTAGACACAAGTGACGAAGAAGTCGAAGAACCGCCAAACGAGCTTATGAGAGTACATTTATCGGGGGCACTGGAAATATTAGTTGGGTTAAATTTAGTCAAACCAAATGTGCTCGAAAGCATCAATAACTTTGCTAATCGTGCCTTTATGGAAATGATGATTGAAGACAACTTTGATATATCTGGTAAAAAAATGATTAGACACATTAACGAAATTAATAAATGGATGGGAGATAATTTTACTGAGAAAGGGGAAGACCCCCTGGTTGTTTCACATGATGGCATAATATATTTTTGGGCCATAAAAAAAAACATTCACTTGTTTCCTGTAAATTTTCTAACTCAGTAACTTGCAAATAAGGTTTTTATGTTTTCTACAAAGTTTGCATCTTGTGTTTCTATTTCACTCACAGGATTTCGGCAAAATGGACAGGTGATATCTATGTTTATATTATAACATACATTGTTTAACATACAATAACCACACATGGAATTTTGCATACAACACCGATTTCCTACCATGTTTACTTCTTTAAAATATATCATTTTATTTTTGGGTTGTTGTTCATAACATATATGACACATTTCTAAAACAGACTCATTGTATTCATCTTCTACCAAAGTAATCTTGGGTTTTTTTGAAAAATAAATATTTCCATCATTTGGCAAAATGTCGGAAAAAGACTCATTATCCGATTCTACCTCGTTTTCTAATGACTCATTATTTTCGTTTATGTCGTCATAACTTATTATGTGTTGATACATGGTGTCTAAGTCGTCGTTAGTTAGTCCATGGTGTGTAACAACTAATTCAAATGAATTAGTATTAGTATTATAATTCATATTATCCATGTTTTGCATATAATATGTCATGACAAATTATATTTCATTTTTATTTATTGTAAGAAATAAAGCATAATATTTTACGAGAGTTGTCCAGTTTTACATCGCCGAAACTCATCATGTTGGTTACCGAGGTATCAATTGTATACCCGCTTTTTGCTAAAAACGAAAATAAATCAGGAATCTCGTTAGGCGACATCCACATGTTACACTTACCACCACTACCACTGCAACCCATATCTAAGTTTATTAAAGCTAATCCACATTTTTTTATTGATGTGCATCGAGAATCACTTCGATTTGGACCTAATTTGTTAAATTGAATACGTCTTATTATGCTACGCAATGGGCCTTTTGGTAACGCATTTATTGTGATGATGTTTGTGTAGCATTGCGAATATGTATTGTAATAAGGCTCAGTACAAAGTGTAAACATTATTTATCTTATCTTATCTTATCTTATCTTTATCTTTTATTTTTTATTTATTTATTTTACTAATCCATTTTTTAACAATCACAGTCCTTTATTACGAATCATTATGTTAATTTCCATTTCAAAGTCGTCTAGAACATTAGAAGATATCTTACCCTCTGGGCCAAACAACTCGTGTAAGCAACGATGCATTGAATTAAACATGGTAAAATCAAACAGAATTCCAAAATACAATTGATACTGCTTTTTGTCATAGTTTCCTTCTTTAAAATACGCATCCTGGTACTTTAGAATTAATAGCTTAAAACGCTCATCCACTCCTGGAACAGTAAAAATATTGTGCCAAACCTCATCTAAAATCATACTCATTTTTGACAAATGAGTATCATCGGGCAATCCACATACCTTAAGAATTTCTTGCTGAAACACGCGTAAACAAACAAAACGAAAGTCCTTGATGTTATATTTTAACTTCTTTTTTGTCTTGGGTTTTGACTCATCTTTGGATTCTGCTTTAGATTCCGCTTTAGATTCCGCTTTAGATTCCGCTTTAGATTCCGCTTTAGATTCCGCTTCCGTCTTTGAATTGTCTTCTGCATTACTATCGTAATCTTCTTCTTCCGCATCCTCATCAAATTCGTCATCCGAAGAATTTTCTACTCCTTTTTGTTCTTTGTCCAAAAAATACTTTTTACACATTTCTGTGTAAATATAATAATAAGTCACATTCATTTCATGATTATATATCATCTTTTTTTAATTCTATTTATATATATTAAATTATCTTTAACTCATTTTTATTAATTTATTTTTACAAAAATGATTTTAAATTTACTTTATAAATAAATACAAAACTATTATAATGCTTACTTCAAAGATACCCATTACTAATAATCAATTGTTGCGTGTGCCTTTTGGCCATGTGTCTTCATGGGAAGACTATGTACAAGATTATCCCGAAATTAACTCTTACATGAACGGGGAAGATGAATCGTGCACCATATCGTTTTACTATTTGTTAAACCCTATTACCCAAATATACGAATTCTTTGGAAGCAATGAAGAAAATGACATTGCAGAGGTTATTGGGTTATCATTTGCTATTGTATCTAAAGGTGAATCGGTTGAAGACGAAAAATCTCGTAAAAATGTGGTTAAAAAATCTAATGCTACTACATCAGTAAAACCAGATCGAGACTTTGAGGCTTATGTGCACATTGAAAACGAAAATGACCGCAAGCTGTTTTTGGAGTCCGACATGAGCATTGTAGATTTTGTCAAGTACAACACGTCTAATTCAAATATATCGGAATTAACTTGTTGTGACGAATCCACACCACCATTATCAAAAGAAGAATGCAAGGCTGCAAAAAAAGCCCGACGATTACAAAAAATTAATAAACGATTAAATAATGCAAATATATAAAGGAAACTAACAAAACAAAAAATGAATTTACACAATTTTCAAATACGAATGTTTGACACACTAAGTATTATTGTTTATATTTTGTACTTTCTAGTTGTTATGGGGTTGTCGGCAAAAGCTCCGCAATACTTGGCTGATTTGCAGTACTATTTAAAAATATACATTTCTCTTTTTTTAATTATTCGCTTTAACAACTTTCGACACATTGAATTTACAGACCTTGATCGCAAGATTGCCTTTAACGCAGGTGTGTTTTTATTCACTGCTACACTGTTAAATACCATTATACAACATTATGGACAGCTTAATAAATTTGTTGACATTTCTATGCTAAACTAACAAACCAAAAAAATACAAATTTACAAGCGGTTTTTTACAAAATAATTATTTACTTATGTTCCAATAGTACTTTGCTCTCGCAAGGTAGTATTCACGAATAGTTGCCGCGTGCTCAGCATGCGAGTCACTTACCATAGTCCACTCTTCTTGTTTAGGACATACGTCTGTTACCATATCCCAACTAGTCTCATTATCTAAAACTTTTAAGACTTTAACCTTAAACATTATATTCGGATTTTCTTGTAATATTAATGGATGAATTAATTCATGTACATTATATTTGATAGCAAAATTAATTCATTTTTTTATTTTATACTATTTTTTATTTTATACTATTTTTTTTTATTTGGTTAAAAAAATCACTCCAGTCTGCTGAGATGATAATAATCCACGCAAACATGTACATCAAAAATTTAATCTCTTTTGTCATATAACCCATATTTTGCTTTCGTGGGTGAAAGATAAATATCATTAACAAACACATTAGTGAAATAAAACTAAACTCTGTTACTTTTCTTACATATACCAATTTATCGTCGTACTTGTAAAACATTGACTCGTTGTTATAGTTAACGTATTTGTGCAACAAAGTGCTGGATATAAACATGAGTTTTAAACCAATAATAACCCATACAACAGCCGTTATTATTTGCAAAGTTGACAGCATTCTTTATATATCTTATTATTTTAATGTATGTTTTATTAAGTAAAAAATATACAAAAATAAGTACTTATCAACATAATATAATCTACATAATATAATCAACAAAATCTAATCGACTATTCAAACTCAATGCGCCCTTCTATTTTTTCTGCTAATTCTCTCTTTTTTAGTCTAGGCGATAGATTACACTCTTTAGCTAAGTGAAGCAACATATGCTTTGGATTTTTTGAAATATTCATGTCAAAATCTCGAATCATTATTATGCGAACCCACATAATCGGTTTCCATACAAGCTTATCTGTATTTGCTTGTGTAACTTGTGTTGATGATATAGTTATTTCTGTGACTGGTATTTTAAACATACCATTATACTGATCATCTTTAGGGATAATTAAATCCCGAGCATAAGTGTAGTTATTTTTCGATGGTTCGGGTATAGGTTGGTTTATAGGTTTCCATATACGAAGTTTCTCCTCATTGCTTGTTACCTCATTGCTTGTTAAATTGTTATTCATTTTTGATTTACTTGTACTCTTTTTTATTGTTTTGGATAATTTCATTTTTTTAAATACCTCGCATTTTTTTATTTCTGTGGCTATTTCATTATTATATCTTATTATTTTGAATAAACTAAAACATTGTAAAATTAAATAAACACATCTTTTATAATTCATCAAAGTAAATGATTCAAGAATCAACTGATGAATCCACCTCCACATTTGTTCATTTATTTCAATCATTTATTAATTATCAAAAAAATGTATTAGAGACACTTGTGACTCAAAAACTTGATTGTAATTTGCCTTTAATGAAGCACATTAGTTCTGAAAATAACCTTGATACCAATGCGGATTCACACTCTGATAATGATGACATTTTTAGTATTTTTGCCAACAAAGTTAGCAATGGATGTAAAATACACATATTGTGTTCACATATTACTCACAACGATTTAAACAAAACTGGCATACGATTTCCATTTATTCAGTATATGCTTGAAAAACCCGCATTTAACCACAACCAGTTTACTTTGCCCAGCATTTTTGTCACCGACTTGCCAACATCATGTCAAGCCTCCCTTGAAACCCAAGTTGTTAACTACATTTCTAAGCTTTATCGCTCTGTATTTCCCGCCATGTGCGATTTAACTGTGAAAAACTCTTATGTTGGTGCATGTCACCTCGTTTGCAACGAAACTCAAGATATTTATGTGCTGCTTGATGTTTCTCACGTTTGGTCACAACTTGACAATGTTGGATTATCTTCTAATAATCCCGCTTTGTTTATTTTGCCGTCAGAAATCATTAATTCTCACCAGGTCTGTAACATGGCTGTAGACGAGCCCACGATTCGCATGTTTTCCGAGTATCCAGAATTATCCAAACTGCAGTCTGTGCCAGACAATCAAGTAATTCCCGTTCCAGACGTAGGATACACCGTATCGTCTGACTTGTATACAGCCAGACTCGAATGTATGTTTGGGCCGAGAAAGACCATTCGCTACAATTGCCATGATGAAATATGCGATGCAGGGTTTGCATTTAGTGCCGATATTTGTCAAGCAAACACAAATCCGCCTGCAGTAAAAGCACTTACACGCTATGCTGTTTATTATGATACAGAAACCGATGATAATAACTTAATTCGTGATTATGATTTATTTTTACCTTTAACGTTTCATATCTTAAATCCGTCTGGCGACGGAATTTTGTAACAAACTAAAAAAAAATGCTTAATTAAAAAAAAATGATTTAACATATGTTCATTTATGGTTTATAAGTTTGTAAAGAATACAAAAGAATAACATGAATGAATACAAAATTGTACTTATTGGAGATGGTGGGGTTGGAAAGTCGTCATTAATAAATTGCTTGATGTCTCATAATTTTCAACCAATTTACACGGCAACGGTAGGAGTTGATGTACATCCATATATTCATAACAAAAACAATTATATTGTGTGGGACACGGCTGGACAAGCCAAGTTTAGCGGACTTAATGATGGGTATTATCTCAATGCCGACTTAGCCATTCTTTTATATGACGAACGCAAAATGACAATAAAGTCTATTGAATCGCGGACAAAATTATTCAAGAAAATGTGTCCCAATTCTCCAGTTGTTGTGGTAAGAAACAAAAACGATATATCTTCTAAATATGATATACCTGTTGGGTTTAGAACCTCAACAAAAAACAATACAGGCATTGAAGAATTGTTCGCTCATATTGATGACATTATTCAACATGTAAATTAGTTAGCAAGTAGGTTTTGGTTTTAGTACTAGAGGAATAAATACTGCATCTTTTTTTACCTTTAACGTTTCATATCATAAATCCGTCTGGTGACGGAATTTTGTAATAAACAAACAAAATATAAATAAAAATATTATTTATATTATGGCACAAATAATTGAGAACAAATTGTATCTTGGAGATATTTATGATGCAAACAATGATCAGTTTTTAAAGAACCGTGCTATCACGGCGGTAATTTGTGTTGCTCAAGATGGCATCGTGTGTCTGCCAAATTTACCTTCTATTAAAATTTACAACTTTAATATTCAAGACAACATATCTTATAATATTTCTGCATATTTTGATGAAATTGGAGAAATAATTGACAAAGAAAATATTGTATTGGTAAATTGTATTTGTGGAATTAGTCGCTCTGCTACCATTGTTACAGCATACTTGATGAAATATTGTGCCTTGTCTTTAAAAAACGCACTAATGGGAACATATGCAGTAAGACCCATTATTTGTCCCAACGATTCTTTTTTAACACATTTGCTAAACTATGAACTGAAATTAAATAAGCAAAACAGCATTACATTTGCACAGTGTCGGATGATTTTTTATATGTAACTACATTGTAGTTGACAAACACGTGCCCACACAAAAAAAATATAAAAATGAATATATAAATATAAGACAGTATAGGTATAGGTAATGACAGTCAATACAAACGAAAAAACACATGCAGTCTATATCATTCATACAAAGCCATGTTTAGACCGTGGATTGTGTGTTTATAAAATTGGTAGAACATGTCAAGTGTTTCTCAAACGTTATGAAACATATCCACACGGAAGCCAATTGCACATTCAGTTTCGTGTTAGAAATTCGTTTGATGTTGAAAAACAAGTTATTAGGATTTTTAAAGAATGTTTTATACACAGAACAGACTTTGGTAGAGAATATTTTGAAGGAGACATTAATGAACTTACCGATAAAATGTACAACATTGTTCAGGCCGAGCCCAACCCAGAACCAATTATTCAACCTGACCAGTCAATTTGCGAAACAATTTGTGATAATAAACCTAAAAGGTTTATTGATAGAACTTGTTCTAGATGTCATAAAATTTGTGCAACCAAAGCATCTTTACAAACACACTTAAATCGTAAAACGCAGTGTGAAGTGTTAAACATAAATAATGCAACAGTCACTTTAGCAAAAAAATTTAAATGTGACCGTTGTGATTGCATGTTTCAAACTTTTCAAAATTTAACTTTACACAGGAATCGGAAAAACCCATGTTTGGTTAAAGGTGAAATTAAGAGTGAAATTGTTTTAACAGCATTTGAGCAGTTAAGTCAAGAAGTGCAACGACAAAAATTGGTAATTGAACAATTGCAATTAATGAATTAAAAATCGCAAAATAAATATAAAAGACAGAGCCAAAAGTTTTGCAAAAACATCTGAGAATTTAAAAAACGAAAGATTTTGAAATGGATTTTACCGATTTCTACTCAAATTTACAAAATAAAAACTTGATTAAAGTTTTACTATACCAGTTGATATATCATTATTAATCATAATATTATTAACCATATATGCAGTTGATAAATAATCATTTTCTTAACTTTATTTACTTTAATTCATTTATGAGTCCGTTATAAATGCATTAAAGTGAATTATGTAGTTGTTAAATAATTTATGATAAATCCAACATAACTGATAATGTAGTTGAATAATATTTATAATGTTGAACTATATTATGAATGATAATAATGAACTTACTTTAGATTTTGAAAATCTGTGTTTTTGGTAAAAAGACAGAGGCAAAAGTTTTGCAAAAACATCTGAGAATTTAAAAAACAAAAGATTTTGAAATGGATTTTTTACGATTTCTACCCAAATTTATAAAATAAAAACTTGATTAAAGTTTTACTATACCAGTTGATATATCATTATTAATCATAATATTATTAACCATATATGCAGTTGATAAATAATCATTTTCTTAACTTTATTTACTTTAATGCATTTATGAGTCCGTTATAAATGCATTAAAGTAAATTATGTAGTTGTTAAATTGGTTATTATAAATCCAACTCAACTGATAATGTAGTTGGACATTATTTATAATATTGAACTACATTATGAATGATAATAATGAATTTACTTTAGATTTTGAAAATCTGTATTTTTGAGTAAAAGACAGAGCAAGAATTTTGTAAAAAAAACATTTAAGAATTTAAAAAACAAAAGATTTTGAAATGGATTTTTACGATTTCTACTCAAATTTATAAAATAAAAACTTGATTAAAGTTTTACTATACCAGTTGATATATCATTATTAATGATAATATTATTAACCATATATGTAGTTGATAAATAATCATTTTCTTAACTTTATTTACTTTAATTCATTTATAATGCGTTATAAAATGAATTAAAGTGAATTGTAGAGTGCGATTGTTAAAATATACAAACCAAAATCAATAGATATATCAGTTGATTTGTTTTATGATTATGATATTTATTTTAGGTAAATGTTTAATACATGTACTTTAAATTAAAAGTATTATACATTATATAAAATGTATTAAAGAATTAAGGCGTAATATATATATAATGGTAATTACCAATAAAACTTGTCCAAGATGCCATGTTGTGTATTCGACCAAATCTGGGTTAAACTTTCATTTAAATCGTAAAGTTCCATGTACAGTTATAGATAAAGAGGTAAATGATAAACCAGATGATGTTGTTAATATTTTAAAAAAAAATGTATGTTATCGGTGCAATAACAAATTCCAAACACTTCAAAATCTAACCAATCATTTAAATAAGAAAAAACCCTGCTTGTTTCAAATTATAAATAATAAGGACCGCCAAATACCATTAACTATTGAACAATTAGAAATGTATAATCAGCAATTAATTCAAGAACTTGAACATCAAAAACAGATTAATAAACAGATACAATCTAAAAATGCAACAACCACTACAAACAATACAACAAACACCAATCACAATAATAATAATGACAATCGCACAACAAATCACACAACAAATCACAATCATGTCCACTTGCATGTGTCTGGGAGTGAAGACTTGAGTCACATTACAAAAGAGCAGTGGATGCATTGTTTTAAAATGAACCACCAGTCAATTGAAGTATTATTTCGGTTAAAGTATTTTTCCAAGGCAAAGCCAGAAAATCACAATGTATTTATTGATAAGATTGACACAGAACACATCCACGTGTTAAATTCAAAAGGATGGGAGATAAAGGGACGAAAACCCGTAATATATAAATTATATTATAATGTCAAAGATAACTTGAGAGACATATTTGAAAAAATGTTTTATTTGGAAGATGGAACAGAAAAAATTCATGAAAATATGACAGAAGACCAAAAAGCAAACCAGCGAAATATTATAAAAATGTTTCGTCTATTTGTGTTTGATGACATGGATGACGAATTGGAAGACCGTGTCCGAAAAATATCTTGCGACGCAATGGAGTATGATGCATACAACCACCGTCATACTCCAATGCAAATACAAAGAATAATGGAAACTGATAATTAATTATTTCATAATTTTAAAATGATTATAATTTATTATGTTTTTTATTAAAATTGTCAAAGAAGTGTCTTTGTTAGTTAGTCATTTTTATTGTGATTTTAAGATGACTTTTTAATTTATATTCAATCAAAATCTGACCCAAATCCATCAATCCTCCAATCTTTAAACTTGGGTATATTACAAGGATGAAACCTATTTTTCATTAAGTCTTCTTTAAACAACATACAGTTTTGTTTCATCTTTTTATAATCATACGTAAATATACCCGGATTTTTGCATAACAAAGACCAATTTATTTTATCTTGATTTTTTTCTAGCAACCGCATAGCACCTTCTGACGGATTTCTAGACAACCAATCCCAATTTATTTTATCTGGATTTTTTTCTAGCAACTGAATAGCACCTTCTGACCAATTATAAGACAACCAATACCAATCAATTTTATCTTGATTTTTTTCTAGCAACTGAATAGCACCTTCTGACGAATTAGCAGACAACTCTCGCCAATGTATTTTATCTGGATTTTTTTCTAACAACTTTATTGCACCTTCTGACTTATTACTTGACAAGGAACCCCAATGTATTTTATTTGGATTCTTTTGTAACAACCGCATAGCACCTTCTGAGGGATTTTGAGACAATCTTTCCCGAATTTTATCTGGATTTTTTTCTAGCAACTGGATAGCAGCTTCTGACAAATTTGCAGACAACTCTCGCCAAAATATTTTATCTGGATTTTTTTCTAGCAACTGTATGGCACGTTTTGACAAATTACTACACAAATAATACCATTTTATTTGTTCTGGATTTTTTTCTAGTAACTGCATAGCACCTTCTGACGGATTAATAGACAACACATACCAATCGATTTTATTTGGATTTTTTTCTAGCAACCGCATAGCACCTTCTGACGGATTTCTAGACAACTCTTGCCAATCTATTAGATCTTGATTTTTTTCTAGCAACTGAATAGCACCTTCTGACTTATTTCCAGACAACCAATACCAATGTATTTTATGTGGATTTTTTTCTAATAACCGCATAGCACATTTTGACTTATTTTCAGACAAATTAGCCCAATTTATTTTATCCTGATTTTTTTCTAGCAACCGCATAGCACGTTCTGACGAATTCAAAGACAACAAATTCCGAATTTTATCTGGATTTTGTTCTAGCAAGTATATAGCACTGTCTGACGGATTCATAGACAAACGATACCAATTTATTTTATTTTGATTTTTTTCTAGCAACTGGATAGCACCGTCTGACGGATTCTCAGACAACATTTGCCAATATATGTTATTTTGATTAATCCAATTTAATAAACACATAGGTAATTCAACATTCATAGTTTTTGTTATATTTTAGGTTACACGTTTTTTATTTCATTTTTATGAATAAAAAATAATAATTAATAGGTTTGTCACTTCGTATTTGTAAGTTATATTTTTATTGTGATTTTAGGATGATTATTTTATGTAAAAACAATAGATTTAGTAGCTCCGTTGCCATCCTCATGATCTTTATTTTCATCTTTATCAACCTCGTCTTCGTCAACTTGCATTAGCAAATTTTCGCTAAGTTTTTCTTCTTGCTCTCGTTTTTTTTCTTCGCTTCGCTCTACGAGCCGTCTCACAAACAGCTCCTGGTCTTTAGCTGGAACAGACAATACTTGTGTCTGCAACTCGGTGGGAAACTTAAAATATGAAGTAAGGAGGTACTCATCCTGAAATGCGGGCATAATGACGTTTTCACTTAGAGCGGTTAAGCTTGTAGGAGTAACTTCGTCGCTCAACGACAGTGTTTCAAGCAACTGGTCAATATCAGTGTACTGGTAAGTGTTTAACCGTAGTTTAGGGTTATCAGCACTAGTGAAATAGTTACCGAGATACATTGTGGTGTCTTCATCAAGTTCTCGATTAACATGAGCAGTCAAGGCTGGAAGCACTGTTTCGGCTACTACGGTAGCAGAATCCATTTTTTGGTCAATGAGTTTGTTTAATGTTATGAGCTGATTTTCGTACAGTTGCTGGTCTAATGAAATGTCAAGAGGAAACCATTGAGCAAAAGAAGCGAGGTCGTAGGGACGCAGATTAATGGACCCATCAGGCTCAATTTGTTTGGTTTCAGTATTAACCCAGACCATATCGGTTTTGTCGGGGGTAAGTTGTTGTTCATATTTGTTCATGTGATTTTCAGTTAAATACTGTCTCACGGCGAGTTCGGTTGCTAACTTAGTGAAATCAATGACAGTATTGTTATGATCGTACAATCCGTAATACATTTTAAGTGGCTCAGAATAGTAGAGCGTGAATGGCTTGTACGGATAGGGATTTGGTTTTGTGTCAATTTGGTCGGTGACTTTTGCATCAATTAAGTCAAGTGTATCAGACTCGGCCTCAGATTCGGAGTCAGAATCAGTAGCCTTACCACCAGTTTTCTTACCTCGTACATCATTAAGATGTTTTTTTAACTTTTCGGTGATTTTTTTGTTTAACTTAGTTTGCTCAGATTTATAGCCAAGATTCATTAGTTGGTTCACATTAGCATCGGTAATGAGGGACATTTGCACATTCATAGCCTGTAATTCTTGCATAAGCAACTTGAACGAATAAGGAATCCGTACAATGCTAAAATTGCGGCCAAACTTGGATTCGAACTGAATATTTTGGGTTGGTACTCCCATGGGGTCAAGGGTTTCGTTGAAACTAACAGGCCCATCAAGAAAAGGACTAAAATATATGTCTTTGTCGGGGTTGTAAATGGCAATGGCACCAGTTTTGTTGCAAATTGCTAAGAAAAACTCATCACCACGTATCATGTAAGACTCGTTTAAAAACGATGCTATTCCATGTGAAACTATGGCGTCTCTCTCCATTTCACCCAAGCGTAAACCACCATCATCAGCGCGTCCATGGTTAGTTTGACGGGTTAGAACGTCACGTTTACCGGTTCCACGGTAATTAATTTTGTCTTTGACCATGTGCTTAAGACGCATGTAGTATGTGGGTCCCATATAAATGTCAGATTCAATTTGTTGGCCTGTAAATCCGCTGTACATGAGCTCATCGCCACTTGCATGAAGGCCTGCTTTTTGCAAAAGACGGCCGTACTGGGGATAATTAATACCATTTGCTCCAAATGCAGTGCAGTCGCCAAATGTTCCGTATTCTGCACATACTTTTCCAAAAATGCTTTCAATAAGATGACCAATGGTCATGCGTGATGGAAGAGCATGGGGATTAATGATAATGTCAGGACGAACCCCGTTGGCATTAAACGGCATGTCTTTTTCTGGCACAATAAGACCGATGGTGCCTTTTTGTCCTGCACGTGAGGCCATTTTATCGCCAATGGCTGGAACACGTGTGTGGCATATGCGAATTTTGGCCACACGTTCACCAGGCGCACCTTCAGTGACAAAAATTTTATCAACATAGCCCATTTGTCCTTTTTTCACAATTTTGGAACTATCTGTGTATGTTTTTCCGTCTTCAGACTGCACAACCTTGCCAATAATCATGGTTTTGTCAGTAACAAAAGTACCCTCATCAACAAACCCATTAGAGTTTAAGTGATTATAATTAGCGTTTTGATTAATGCCAGTAACATTTGGAATGTCTAAAGGATTAGCGAACATCATCTTACCTGTATCAACCGAAACTGGTTCTTCATCGTTATCACCATAGTCAATTTCGCTGTTTTCATAAGTAGTATAGTAAGATGTGAGAAACAAACCACGGTCAAGCGATGCCTGATTAATAAGGATAGCGTCTTCAACATTGTATCCTGTGTAACTCATAATAGCTACAATGGTGTTGTTACCGTAGGGCATTTCTTCATGATTAATGTACTTTAAATACTTGGACTTAATGAGGGGTATTTGTCCATAGTTAAGCACGATTCCTGATTTATCCATGCGAACTGGGTAGTTGGTATTATAAAGAGAACAAGCCTGGCGACTTTGACCGCAGGAAAAAACATTACGGGGCAACTGGTTATGCTCAGGAAAAATAATGCAGTTACCCATAACACCAAGAAGAAGAGATGGGTGAATTTCCATATGAGTATATTGAATGGCATAAGAGTCCTGAGAAGACATGAAATTTTGCATGTTGTTAGCAATTTGAGCATTTTCTTCCTCACTAACATCAAGGTATTCTAAAATGGCCTCATTTTTTACCATTTCCGCAGAAGATAAAGAAGAACTAATTTTTTTACATTCATCATAGTTGATATTTTGGTTTGAAGCTATATCAAATCCATTGACCATTTCTCGCCACGAAACCGGATTGGAACTATTATCAGTTAGTCTTTTTCGCACTGAATAGTAACTAATTTCTCCGCTGTGTTTACGATATAAACATGGACGTGTTAACCGACCACCATCTGTATAAATGTAGATTATGTTTTCCGAAAAATGAAACATAACACTCATATAAAGAGGTACAAGACCGTTGCGACGCCACCTTTTTAACATATGAACTGTTTCCAAGGGACTATTTGTATCAGAGTCCATCATGATACCAAACCAGTGGCCGTTGACAAATATTTTGGTACGAGTACTGAGAAACAGCGGTGGAAATTCTTGAATAGGACGAATGTTTAGATTTGCTTTTAAAAACTCCATGATTTTAGATGATGCAACCTGGTTACTAATGGATACATTAAGTGTAAGATGCTTGTGCAGTCCAACTTCCCCACCGTCTGGTACATCAAGCGGGTCGAGCATTCCCCATTGAGAGGCCTGTAGTAAATGGGGAGCAACAACTTTGGCACTAAGTTCAATATGTAGCACGGTTTTTCTTAAATGAGACATAAATGAGTTCCACGATAAACGATTAAGGTCTTGTACTAAACCAACCCGTTTAGTAAATTTGCTAGACCCCCAATTACCACGAAACCCCTTGGAAAAACCTTTTTCCACCACACGACTATGAGTAAGAAAAGAGGGAATGTTGTCAATCATTTTGCCAATGCCGTCTTGTAAAACAATGCTGTCTCCCTGAATGTAATTTTGTCTATGGTAGTAGAGTTCCTTGTCCATTTTTAGAAAAAAAGCTTGATTTTGCATGATCCAGTGTTCGCGAAAAAGATCACGAATAAGCGTTCCAGATGTTTCAATTCGTTTGTACTGAAAGTTGTCACGGTCAGACGGTGGATCAAGATTTTGGACCACACGCAACATTTTGTATACCATGTGGCCCAAAAAATATGCTTTGTCGATAAAATTGTTTTCGCCAATGTGGGGCAAAAAGTAGTTCATGAGAATGTTAAGTGTTTCGTCAATTGTACCACGTTTCATAAACAACTGGGAAATATATGTAAGGGCGCCATCCTGCGAAAAAATTGTACCCGCATCATGCACAGAAGCAATGAACAAATCAATCATGTCCTTGTTTTTTTCAAGGTCCAAAAGACAGTGTGCAATAATTTCCTTGTCGGAAATAATCCCGAGGGCTCGAAATAAAATAAAAAGGGGTACGGGTTTTGCAGCCATGGGTACAAAGGCAACAATATGTCCTTCTTCTGCAAACATTTTCACCGACATGTAGCGAATTGGTTTAGATGTGTCTTCTGACACAGAATGAATGTCACATGTGTAGGAATATGGGTTAGTGTCATCGGCATTAAGCTTTTGAACTAGGACCATGTTGTCGGCCATTTTTTCCTGACTGACAATGACTTTTTCTTTGCCGTTAATAATAAAATATCCACCAAAATCATTACGACACTCGCCAAAGTTAAACCTAGCCTCGCGAGACATGCCTGCGAGAATGCACTGATTGGACTGCACCATAATTGGAAATCGTCCCATGTATATTTTTTCATATATTCGAGTTGTAGTAATTGGAAGATAGTCCTGGGTCACATCATAATAAGTAGTTTCTACTTCAACGTCGTAGTGAATAGTGAAACCATAAGTTAAGTTTCTAAGTCTTGCGTCGTTAGGATACATATACTGAATACCAACATCAGTACCATTGGATTCTGTTTGGGTTGCGTTGTTGTACAATACTGGTTTTCCATAGTAAATACGGTCGCCGTTTTTTCCGCCCATATATATAAGGCACTGAGCACGGCGAGCATTTAAAGTTTCGAGTTCTTGCACGCCGTAGGTATGCTCTTCATTAGAAAAAATTTGACGTTCTACAAACTTGACGGGGTTGTTGTCTCGCAAAACTTGGCTAATTTCTTGGCCAAAAAATCGGTTGTATGAGCCCAGGTGTTGCTGAACAAGGTAAGCAGGATTGTCTTTAAAATGAGTCCCAATAATATTCCACATGGGAGTTGTGTCGCTTAATTCACTATCTAACATATCTTGTTTAAATTCTTGTTCTTCATCCATTAACAACAAGTGTATTATCTTATTAATATATGTACTTTTTATATCTTTTACCAATAATAAAAATATAAATGGTTTTGTTAGTCTTCATATTTATAAATTATTTTTATTATTTTTATTATTTTTATTATTTTTACATTTTTACATTTTTTTTTTAGCACACGAACTGCACCCCGCCTTGGCTCCATGAACACGAGACACCATGGGTTCTAATAAGGACGAAGTGCGACTTTTTGGGGCAGCACCCTTAGCCATGCTTTTAACCTGGGGAGCAGGTGGCATAAATGCACGAGGTCGAGTAAGATTCATGGACATTTTAAACATTATAAAGATATAATTATATATACACTTTATTTTTTTCTAAACTAACAAAAAACAAAAGTAAAAATAAACCACACTTTTTACAAAAAATAAATATTACGTTAAATAAAGCAATGCCAAAAAAAACTAGAAAGTCGTGTCCTGTAGGTAAAAAGGTTAGCACTAGGAACAATCATCGTCGTAAATCATGTGTCAACGACTATTCCGTAGCTTTTTGTGCCAAGAGGAACAAAATATACAACTCAACATCTGGAAAGTGCCGTACAAAATGCAAGTCGAATCGTGTTTGGTCTAAAAAAACATACAAGGGAAAGTCTAGAGAAAGATGTATGGGCAATAACTCAAAAGCATCTTGTGCTAAATTAGGAAAAGTATACAATGCTTCTTCTAACAAATGCCGTGATAAATGCAAGGGAAACCAAACATATACTACGCAAACATACAAGGGTAAAACCAGACGTCGTTGTGCATAATTTTTTAAAAAAAAATTATAATAAAAATTTAAAAATGATTTTAAATTGCAAATATTAGATGAACACAATAATCAATAATCAATAATCAACAATCAACAATCAATAATGAATGAATTTAACAAGGATAAGTTGGACCAGGATAACTTGGACAAAGAAGAAAAAAATGAAGTGAATACATATTTATCAAAGGTATTGAATGAATTTGTTACAGCTCATCCAGAACTAAAGTTGGTTGATTATGAATTCATTGTTGAACATACAGGTTGTGAGTGGGATGTAGACATAAATGCCAATTTTAGGGTTTTCTTTCAAAGTGATTTTGAAAAAAAGTTACCTTGTATTTTAAACATAGCTTGGATAGGATGTGAAAATTCGCAGGGGAAGTTTAAAGGGTTTAATGACAATCCAATACATGATGCTTCAATGAATACTACAGTGAATAAAAATGGAGTTTTGTGTTCATGTATATATATGACGGGTTATTGGTGTATTTTAGAGCCAGACAAAAAGCCTTCAATAAAGCCTTTAATAAAGTTTGTCAGCCATGATTTAACTGATGAGTTAGAACGCTTAAATAAAACAAACAAATTTTATGAACTTACACTTAGAGAAAGAGAAAAATATAAACAGTTGGATAATTCTATTAATAAGTATTTAAATGTAATTGTAATTGTAATTATAATTATTATATGTGTGTGTGGGGGGGTGAGTTTAATGTAAATTGTTCAGTAATTAAGTAAAAAAGTAACCTAAAATAATCTATATATTATTTTTTGTTTTTGCTACGCAAACATACAAGGGCAAAACCAGACGTCGTTGTGCATAATTTTTAAAAAAAAAATTATAATAATAAAATGATTTAGAATTTGTCTTACTATAATTATAGTAAAGATTAATACAACAATATTTATCATGAAACTTCGTTCTGGAACTATAACTAACTTTGACGATATTGACAATTTCTGTATTAGTTTTAATAAAACTCTCAAGGAATACACAGCAGAGATCAATAATGATGTTTTTCCCAATTTAATTCAACGCCAAATGTATAAATTATGTATTTTGCACAAAGCGACGAACTATATCTTGCTTGGCGAATTGTATAACTTTGCATCAAATGGCCCAAAAGTATCCATGTTGGAAAACCGTTGTTTCAATCATTGCAAAAAAGGGACACAAGTTTCTCGCTCAAATGAATGAATTTTCAGCTAGAAATATAATATGGACCAATGTTCAGAAAATTCAGTTTCGTGATTTTGCCCAGACAATGAATGAGATTCAAGTGAAATTTCCATTAATTGACTAGTATGTATTGTTTTAAACCATTAACCTTAATCATCGTCCAGACCACACTTTAACAAAAAAGCTTGGTATTTTTTTTTGTACCACGTCTTTCATATATTGCTCATACGTGTATGTATATGCGTTTTTATGTTTTAGTATATGTCCAAACAAAGATGGTCGTTTATTTAAACAATTAGGGCGTTCTAAGTGAAATATGCACCCCATTATGCGTTCAAGGGCACATCGGTCACGACGGCACTTGACGTACTGCAGTAAATTAGTTATGTGATACTTTTGCTCCAACATGTCTAAAAACGGCAACTTAATATAAGTTTGAACGCCAAAGCATAGATTAAACACGTTTATGTCTTTTTTAACACTATTCATACTTAGACTCATAGGCATTTGGTCCAAGGGCATGGCCAATTTTTGACGGATAGAGTGAGCATTAGCTAAACACTGTGTTAAATGCATAATGTGACGCAAGTCGTCGTGACCAGATTCAGTTTGGTAGGGAAAATGCCAAAGCGGAATTACGTCAGGAGTTTGACCTTGTTCAAAGTCTATTTTTTTGTGAATAAATACGCCATCGTGCATCATAATTGCAGCATCAAACCAGCGATATTTAAGAAGATAAGCGAATGGCAATAATTCGCCTCGACCGTGGTGCTCAGACGCAATCACGGTTAGATTTTTGAGCGAAGTCTCGACATCACGTGTGAGAAAGAGAGGGTTGCTATTGTCGTCAATAATAACAACTTTAGTCTCGGGATACAGTTTGTTAATAAGAGTAACGGAGCGAATCCAGTATTTATTAGTAATTTGGGAATTCACATGGCGAGTTAATATAAAGCCAAACGAATTGGGTTTAATTTCTTCAATGTCTTTAGACATTGATGGTATTGTTTTATATTAACTTAAATATTTATTTATTTAGGGTTTAACTAACAAAGGTTGTAAAAAAAATAATTATTATTCAAAATCAGAGTCAAATCCATCAAACATATTCTTATCTGAATATTTTTCTAGCAACCGTATTGCACCTTCTGTCGGATTTCTACACAACCAAAACCAATCTATTTTATCTGGATTTTTTTCTAGCAAATGCATAGCACCTTCTGACGTATTGCGAGATAGGTTTGGCCAATCTATTTTATCTTGATTCTTTTCTAACAACTGTATAGCACCATCTGACGGATTCATAGACAAGTAACCCCAAATTATGTTATGTTGATATTTTTCTAGCAACCGCATAGCACCTTCTGATGGATTTTTAGACAACTTCCAAAAACATATTTTCTCTGGATTATTTTCTAACAACTGCATATCATCTTTAGACAGACTTTCAGACAAACTTTCTGACTGATTAGGATTCCACGATGAGTTATTAGAATAACACCAAATTAGTGGAAGTGTTAATGGTAATTCTACAACCATAGTTACTTTGTTATTTGTTATTTGTTATTTGTTATTTGTTATATTACACAGTTTATATTTCATTTTTTTTATTTTACACTATTTCATTTTTTTTATTTTACACTATTTCATTTTTTATAATTAATTTAAGTTAAACTAACTCAAATGCCCAAGGGTGTAAAAAACATAATTATTATTTAAAATCAGAGTCAAATCCATTAATTCCTTTTAATTTTACACACTATTTATTTCATTTTTTCATAATTAAAATCTAAGTTAAACTTTCAAAGATGTTTTGTACTCGGCAAACGTCATGCTTGCTTTTTTATCCACGGGTTTTTTTTGCAACGGATTAAACCCTGACAGTCGGTCAATAAACGTAAAAGAAGTTGACTTATTTTGCATTACTTTGCTATTTATTTTTTCGGCATTATCATCATTAAGTTTAAATTGAAATGGTGTTGTTGAGTCTTTGGACCTGCCTTTCATGGCCATAATGGCATGGGAAGTTGTGGCAGAGCGACTGCTTGGCTTGACATTGTATGGCTTAAGCTTGGCAAAGATTTGCTTGGACTTGTTTAATACTTTTTCATCCTTTACTAGTTTTGCGGTAGTATTTTCCACATTATTGGACAAAGTAATTTGGGCGATTTCCGCATTAGTATCAATATACAAGTGTGGGCAATGAAATGTGACGACGTATTTGCGTGCGAGGGTTTCTAAGAATCGGCGTGGCACGGTTTTGTCGCTAAAGTATTCAAACGTGAGTTTGACCGCGCTGTATCGCATGAGTACATTACCAACTGGTGTTGAATCAATGATAAAACTGTTGATGAGGTATTTGTCCAACACGGTAGTGCAAATTGTATTTTGAGCATCAAGCAATAGTTTGGGTGACGGATAGTTGGATATTTCTGTGTTCAATGTTTCCAATGTTTTATTTAAAATTGGTTGAATTTTGTCTACATTATAACAGACATCATCAATTATACATGTATTTTGTATATGTTCAAAGTTGTCTTTATTGTTGGGGTCAGACTCAGACTCAGACTCAGACTCAGAGTAAGTTTGATCAGGTAATGTAATAATATATTCATCTTTAGTAAAAGTATCCGCAATATAATTACGTGTTTGACTTTTTAAGTTTGTTTTTATATGGTGGTTATTCCAGTCACATATAATTTCTTTTTGTTCTGTTATATTTTGCAGGATAGATTTGCACTCGATATTGTATAAAGCCATGTTTTTTGAACAAGACGTAAAAATTGCATCAGATTTCATTTGTCGAAATTTGTCCAAGTATTTGTTCTCGTATAAAACTGGCTTAGAAACAGGTGTTACTATAACTTTTTTGTCTAGGTTTGTATTTATAAGATAAATATCATCATAAGTGGATTCAATGTAATATACAAGAAACCAGTAAAATCGCACAATGAATAAACATATGTTTAAAATAAAGTTGTCCATGTTTATTTGTATTATGTTTGTTAGTTTTAACTTGTTTTTATTAAAAATGATTTAAATACAAGTAATTTTATAAAGTAATTTTATAAAAAATATGGCAAATAAAATCATTAAGTATCCAAAAAACGCAACTCTATACCAAGGGTTAGAAACAGTAAATAGTGTAGATAACTGGTTGACTGACGATTTAGAATATAGTTTAATATATGCCAAGGGTGACAAGAGCGTTATTAAAAAGTACAAAACAACCGAGTATTTAAATTTGATAAACATTGAAATGCTAGAGCCAACGGATTTAAGTGACGTCAAAACAATTCATCTTGTGGATGACCAGTACATATCGTTACGAGAGTTGTTTCAAACAATTTTTGGTTTAGGTTGTGAAAAGAGATATATAAACAATATTGATGAATTAATTTGTCCTGATAATAATGACTTAGATTGTACACAAATGCATAAGTTTTACATGTTGATGAAATTACTAGGAAAGGGTGACGAAACTTTAAATTGGATGAAAACCTTGACTCATATTAAAAACCGAATAATCGTGACAGAAACTAATCAAATAAATAGAATTAGTGACTGGAAGTTGGATGTGCTATTCTTTGAAAATTTAAAAATACAGTTTCCCGATTTAGACGGATTTTATGCTCCCAACTTGCCAAGCGACTGGATTATTCAAGATTGCAGTCAAACTTTGGATTGGAAAACCATGGAATATGATACTATCGTGGATGGTAAGTTTTATATGCCAGCTGAATTGGCATTGCATGAATTTACGAAATTAGATATGGTGAAAGTGTTTGTAAATCCGAAAAGTATTTGTGAAATATTTGCTTGTTAGTTTAACTTGTTTTTATTAAAACTAATAAAATGAATACATATAATAATGTCTATTCGTAAATTTAAATGTGGAATAAATTTGGGTACTGGGCGGTGTCGTCGTGATGAAAAATTA